>Ga0209079_10000324_pt1 | contig 19979 bp, 18 predicted proteins | sample PPLLaktember2015_2_FD_187259 | JGI IMG/M metagenome (GOLD analysis project Ga0209079, IMG submission 187259) | Freshwater sediment microbial communities from Prairie Pothole Lake near Jamestown, North Dakota, USA - PPLs Lake P7 Core (6) Depth... | ecosystem: Environmental > Aquatic > Freshwater... | reverse complement strand
CACGGACATCGTGAACAGCCCGCTTCACGCCACGGCCGTGGGGCTCGTGGTTTATGGAAGCAAGCGGGTGTCGCGGCGCGGCACCCGTCGCAACGGCGGATGGTGGGGACGCACCACCAAGAAAATACAAAAGTGGTTTTCCGAATTCTTTTAACGGGAGGAAGACGTATGTTTGAACTACTCGATGGAGGGACGGCGTCCAGCGGGACGGCCCGGATCAAGGTGGTCGGCATCGGCGGAGGAGGCGGAAACGCTCTGAACACCATGATCAACTGCAACCTGCAGGGGGTCGATTTCATCGCGGCCAACACCGATGCCCAGGCCCTGCGGTCATCCCTTGCGCCTGCGAAGGTCCAACTGGGAGGCGACGTGACCCGGGGACTTGGCGCCGGCTCCGACCCCGAGGTCGGCAAGCGCGCGGCCATCGAAACGATGGACTCCATGAGAACGGCCCTCTCCGGCGCGGACATGGTCTTCATTACGGCCGGCCTGGGCGGCGGCACAGGAACGGGCGGGGCGCCCATCGTGGCCGAGATCGCCAGAAGCATGGGGGCGCTCACGGTGGCCGTCGTCACCAAGCCCTTCCTCTTCGAGGGGAAGAAGCGCGAGCGGCAGGCCGAAGAGGGGCTGGCGGAGCTCAAGAAGATCGTAGACACCCTGATCGTGATCCCCAACCAGCGCCTCCTGAGCGTGGGCGGCAAGACGATGTCGCTGCTCGAGGCCTTCAAGAGGGCCGACGAGATCCTTTATCATGCGGTGAAGGGCATCTCGGACCTCATCATGGTGCCCGGCCTCATCAACCTGGACTTCGCCGACGTGCGAAGCATCATGAGCGAGATGGGGCTTGCCCTCATGGGAACGGGTATCGCCAGCGGCGAGAACCGCGCCGTCGAGGCGGCCCAGCGGGCCATCTCTTCGCCGCTGCTGGAGGACAATTCCATCCAGGGCGCCCGCGGCGTGCTCCTCAACATCACGGCGGGGCCCGACATCACCCTCTTCGAGGTGAGCGAGGCTTCCACGCTGATCCAGGGCGAGGCCGACGAGGATGCCAACATCATCTTCGGCACCGTCATCGACGAGACCATGGGGGACGAGATCCGGATCACCGTCATCGCCACCGGCTTCGAGCAGGGCGGCAAGAAGAGACAGAGCGCCCCCAACGTGTCGCACCTGAGCAGCTACCGCCAGCGCGAAGACCTGAGCACGCCGGCCTTCATGCGCAAAGACAAGGAAAAGGCGCCCCTGGCGACCCAGACCGTCATCAAGATGGGGGCGGACGACGACGAGGACTCGAACCTCGAAATTCCGACTTTCCTGAGGAAGCAGGCCGATTAGGATGACCGGGAGGCTGAAACAGAGCGATCCCTCCCTCCTTTCGAAAGAAGAAGGCGCTGTAAGAACGCCCTGGCACGACAGGCTCAGCATCTGCCTGGCCTATCCCAGTCCGTACCGGACGGGCATGTCGAACCTGGGCTTCCAGACGCTCTATGCCCTTTTCAACGGTACCCCCTCTTTCCTCTGTGAAAGAGTCTTCCTTCCGGATCCCGGGGACGAAGCGTCCTTCTCCCCGGGATCCACTCCCCTCGTAAGCATGGAATCGGGGTGTCCCCTTCGCGATTTCGACATCGTCGCCTTCTCCGTCTCCTTCGAGAACGATTACCCGAATATTTTGAAAATGCTCGAGATGGGACGCATCCCGCTTGTGGCCGCGGCGCGCAAAGAAGGGGATCCTCTCGTGATCGGTGGCGGGATTTCTCTCATCCTGAACCCCGAGCCGCTGGCCCCCTTTTTCGATCTGTTCCTGCTGGGGGAGGCCGAGGAGATGGTGCCGGAATTCCTCGAGCGATACCGGGTGCTGCGCGCAGGCGGCGTGACACGCGACGAGATCCTCGCCTGGCTGCAGCGCGACATCGAGGGGGCCTACGCCCCGAAATGCTACCGTGTGGACTACGGGCCCGGGCAGCGAATCGCCTCCTTCCGGCCCGTCGACCCGACCTACCCGACTACGATCCGGGTGCGGCACGTCAAGGACCTGAGCGCCTTTCGGACGCACCAGGTGATCACCACCCCTCACACGGAGTTTTCCGACATGTTTCTCGCCGAGGTGAGCCGGGGCTGCTTCCGGGGGTGCCGCTTCTGCCCCGCGGGGTTCGTCTACCGGCCGGCCCGGTTCCGCAACCTCGCGGCGCTCGAGCCTTCCCTGGAGGAAGGGCTCCGGAGGAAGGGGCGCGTGGGGCTGCTCGGCACGGCCGTCTCCGACCACCCGCAGCTTGCCGATATCTGCCGGCAGGTCCTCGGCGCAAAGGGCGCCTTCTCCATCGGGTCTCTCCGGATCGACAGGATTTCGACCGACCTGGCAGGTCTTCTGGCCGACTCCGGCGTGGAGATGGTGTCGCTTGCCCCCGAGGCGGGCTCCCAGAGGCTTCGCGACGTAATCCGCAAAGGGGTCTCGGAGGAGCAGATCTTCCGGGCTGCGGAGCATCTCATCGAACACGGTATCGTGAATCTGCGGCTCTACTTCATGGTGGGACTCCCCACGGAACAGGAGGAGGACATCGACGCGATTGTCGATCTGACCCGGAGGATCGGCCACCACGCCGTCAAGACCTCGAAGGGCACCCGACGCTTCCGGCGGATCACCCTGAGCGTGAACCAGTTCATCCCCAAGCCCGCAACCCCCTTCCAGTGGCTCCCGCTGGCCGACGCCGCCGCCGTGCGCAAGAAAATCCAGAAGATCAAGCGGGCATTCGGGAAAGAGCGCTCCGTGAGCGTCATCCACGACCTGCCGAAGTGGAACTACGTCCAGGCGCTTCTCTCACTGGGCGACCGCCTCGTCGGCGAGATCCTGCTGGCCGTCCACGCAAACGGCGGCAACTGGCCCCAAGCCCTCAAGGGGGTCAATGTCAACGCCGATTACTACGTTTACCGTGAAAAGGATCCCGCCGAATTCCTCCCCTGGGACTTTATCGACCACGGGGTGAGCCGGGAGTTCCTCCTGGAGGAGTACCGGAAGGCCATGGAAACGGCGAAAGGATGGAAGTGAGGAAGATAGGAAGTTAGGAAGTTCGGAAAAGAATAAGAGCGTTTCACTTCGAGATCCAGGCTCCCCCGATTGACGCCGCGGCCGCCCGGGCGTAATAGTGATTGCAGACAACTCGAGAAAGGACGGGCTCATGGACAAAGCACTCCTCTACTTCGCCTATTCCTCCGACATCAACGAGAAGAGCCTCACTCGATGGTGCGGGAAAAACGGGTATGATTACCCCCTCAAGGGCAAGGTGGCAAACGCCTGGCTCCCCGATCACGAACTCATCTTCAATTACCGCGAGAGGGAAAACCGGGGGCGCGTCTCGAACATCCGGCGCCGTTTCGGCCAGGCCATGCCCGGCGTCCTCTTCGAGGTAAAGCCCGACGGCTGGAAGGCCATCGAGGCCAAGAAACTCGTGCCCCGCTGCTACCGGCCCTTCGAGACGATTGTCCTCACCGAGGACGGCCGGGAGAGGGAGGCTGTGGCCTACCGGGTCTTCGCCGACCGCATCGCAGGGACCTTTTACCCGCCGAGGCTGGACTACGCAGCGGCCCTTCGAGAGGGCCTGCTCTCCCACGGGCTCGACAACCGGATGCTCACAGCCGTCGCCGCGGGACGGGACGCACCCTGGACGGTAGACCACATCTTCGTCTACGGAACCCTGATGAAGGGCTTTGCCCGGCACCACCTGCTCGAGGCCTGGGCACATCCCATGACCCGCGAGGAGGCCCGCGCACCGGGGATCCTCTTCGATTCCCGAAAGGGGCACCCCTGCCTGGTTCCGGCCAAAAAGGAGGGACAGGTCGTGAAGGGCGAGCTGTACCGCCTCCAGGACAACCGTCAGGCCTTCGAGATGCTTGACATCGTCGAAGACTTCCGGGGTTATGGGGATGCCCGCTCCGAGTTCCGGCGGGCCCTTGTCCGCGCGGAAACTACGGGAGGGCAGAGCACGCTGGCCTGGGCGTATCTCTACAACAGGCAGACGGCGAAGCTGGACGTCATCGCGTCGGGGGATTGGAAAAACAGGCCGTTCCTGACGTAGAACGAAGACGGGGGCGCGCCGGGCAGACCTCTCATCGGGACGCCGCTTTACGAAAAAAGGATGAAACCCCTGAAATAGCAACACCCCGACGGGGGGCAAACCCGGTCAGGGTGCGCTTTTGAAGCGTTATGCGACTGGCGATGGGGTTATTACGTTTCCTGAAACCGATACCAGAGAAATACCGCGCCGCAGAATATGACGAGGGCTAACATGGGGTGGCCAACGAACTCGTCGAGCTTGCCGAAAGCAGATCCGAGACAGATCATGATCACGGAGACAACGAACAGAAGTTCGACGAGAACCTTCATGGGAGAGGGAAACCTGTTATGCATCGCACACCTCCCTGTGTCGTTATGTCTCTCCATCCTCTGCACACTGCAAGAAAGGTGCCTCAGTTGAGTTTGATCCTTTTTTTATGTCTTTGTGTTTCTCTTTTTCACCTTTCACCCTCTCTGCACCTGACAACTCAACCGAATCGAGGGACTCATAAAAATGTCTTATTCGGGCGTCAACACCCCTCTCTACTACAAATAATGTAGTTGTATCTTCATCCGATGTAAAGACCCCGCAGGGAAATACCCCCTTGGTCGGATTTCAGCGTTGAAACCAGAGAAGAATGCTCGACAGCAGGCGATGCGCAGATGGGGAAAAAGGAAAAGGAACGAACTGGAGCTGATGATCTGCTTTTTTTCTACGCTGAAATGCATAGCGCGTCAAATGAAAACAATGCACGCGCCAGCCACGCGCAGCCAGTTGCCGAGGCTGGCGCGGCATCATAACAGATCGTGAAATCATAAAATAAAACTCTAAACTCCCGGAACATGGGTGCGTAAAATTTCAACCTGCAGGCTCACATTTTCTTTCTTACGGACATCGAAAGACGCACATTGCCGTAAGATTGGAACTCCGCTGATTTCAGGCGCTTTTTACTCGATTCTTTCACAAATCTTGCATGCGTTTTTCATGGCGGTGAGGCGTCTAAACCTCTGCCGTATCGGGATTCCGGACTGGCTGTCAGGAAAGATATGAGAATAGGCCGCTACCTTCTTCTTATTATTCTCTTCGTCGGTTTCTTCATCATCTTCGGAAACCGCGGACTCCTGGACAATCAGCGTCTCAAGGAAAAGCTCTCCGAGCTTCGGGCCGAGAATTTACGGATCGAGGCGGTGAACAACGGCCTGAAACGCGAAGTGGTGCTGATGCGCGAGGACTTCCGGTACATCGAGTCCGTGGCACGCAACGAGCTGGGCATGGTGAAACAAGGGGATTTCATCTACCGGTTCGTGGACCCGGCGGGAAAGAAGGAGGAGCCGGCAAGCCCGCCTCCGTCAAATAACAGCTCCCAGCCGCCACAGGACGCCGAGAACCAGCCCGCCGCGCAGTCGGGCTCACCGATCTAGCCCTTCCGGACCGAGGGTCTCGGGTATCGGGTCTCGGGTATCGGGAGGGAAGAAGATTTTGTTTACGAATAAATCTTCGGTACCTTCGGACCCTATACCCTATACCCTATACCCGAAACCCTAGACCCCTTCTTTAGGTCGTCCTCAGCGCATCGACGATCTTCATCCGCGAGGCCCGGAAGGCCGGCAGCACGCCGCCCACAAAACCCATGATGAGCGAGAACAGGAGGGCTTGCCAGACGATCTCGACGGTGAGCGTAAAGGAGAAGGCAAGCTCCGAGAAGGTCTGGAAGTTGAGCGTCGAGATCGTCAGCAGCTGCAGGAAAGAGGCGAAAAAGAGACCGACGGTCCCCCCGATGAATCCCAGCAGAAGCGCCTCCATGAGAAAGGCCCCCAGGATGCTGCGCCGCTGGAACCCGAGGGCCCTCAGCGTGCCGATCTCGGCCGTGCGGTTCGCCACGGCGGCGTACATGGTGATCATGGCCCCGATGACGGCCCCGAGCGAGAAGATGATCGTGAGCGACATCCCAAGGATCCGGAGAAACTTCGCCATCATCTCCGACTGATCGGCGTAGAAGCGCGTTTCCCGCTTGGCCTCCACGGTGAGTCGCGGATCGCTCTCCACGCGGGCCTTGAAGGCGTCGAATGCGGAGGCATCGCGAAGTTTGAAGATCACCGACGAGTACACGGGACGTCGGAAGGCCTGCATGAGCTGGTCTGCGTCGCCCCAGATCTCGGAGCTGAAGCCCGTGTTGCCCGCATCGAAGATCCCCACAACCGTCCAGTCCCGCATGCCGAATCGCAGCGTCTCACCGATCCCGGCGCCCGTGAACCGCCTGGAGACACTCTCGCCGGCGATGATTTCCGAGGAGCTCGGCCTGGGCAACCTGCCCTCCACGAGCTTCACCTGGGGGCGCATCGCCAGCGACTCCTCGCTCACCCCGCGGATGATGACGTTCGAGGGCTTGTCGGTGCCCCGCTTCGGGAGGCTGATGAGCACCACGACCTCCTTGGCGAGCATCCGCCTGCCGCCGGGTCCCACGGCCACCTCGGGCTGGGTCTCGATGACGGAGGCCTGAAGCCTCTCGATGCCGCTCTGGACCTCCGACTGGGATCCCTTGCGGATGAGGACCACGTTGTCCCAGGATCCCGTGTCGACGAGGGTCTTCTGCAGGCCCTCGGCCAGCATGAGGATGGCGGCGAAGACGAAGACGACGAGCGCCATGCCCGAGGCCGTGAGGATCGTCGTGAGGCGCCTGGTCCAGAGGTTCCGGAAGCTGTACGAAACAGGAACTTTCATGTTTTCAGGTCCGAGTTTAACGCCTTTTCTGTCCTTTCCGCTCTTCTGCTCTTCCTCACTTCCGATCTTCCGGTCCTTACCCGATCCTCCTGAGACCGTCGGCAATGCGAATCCTGACGGCACGCCACGTGGGGAAAAGGGCCGCCACGAGCCCCACGACGGTCCCTGCGGCGATGTCCATGAAGACCGTCTGTCGTTCCACGAAAAAGATGGGGAAGTAGGTCCCCAGATAGTCGGCAAATGCCGCCGCCACGGGGAAGGTGAGCCCGATCCCGATGGCCGTCCCCGTGAGGCTGATGATGAGCGACTCCCCGAAGATGAGCCCCGCGATGAACCAGCCCCCGAACCCCAGGGTCTTGAAGACGGCGTACTCGCCGATCCGCTCGCGGGCCGTCATGGCCATCGTGTTGGCAACGACGGCCATGATGATGACGATGATCACGATCGAGACGAGTTGGATGGCGATGAGGATCGCCTCCGTCATGGAGACGAAACTCATCTGGAAGGCCTTCTCGGTCTCCGTGAGGGTCTCGGCGAGCGAATTCTTGAAGGTGGCGTCGATCGTAGTGCTCACCTCGCCGGCGAGGTTCGGGTTCGCGATGCCGATGATGTAGTACCCCGCCTGGTCCGCACGCCGGGCGGCCGTCTTCTTCATCGTCTCGTTCAGGTAGTCCCAGTGAAAAAAGAACTGGGTCTCATCGACGCTGCGGTCCTTGCCCCGGTAGATGGCGCGGATGGTGAACTCCCAGTTGCCGGGGAAGATCGTGCCCTTGAGGGTGACCGTGTCCCCCACCTTCCAGCCGAACTTCTCGGCGATCTTCTTGCCGGCGACGGCGCCCTTGCGGTCGTTCAGAAACGTCGCGCGCTGCAAATCCGGGATGATGTACTCCGGGTAGAGGGCAAGGAAGCTGCGGGGGTCCACGGCGAAGTTGGGGAAGAAGTTCTTCTCCTCGATGTAGACACCGCCGAACCAGTTCCCCCAGGAGACAAGTGTCACGCCGTTCACCTGCCGGATCTTGTCCTTGTAGGCCAGCGGCAACGGAAAGACAAGCGAGATGGCGTTGCGGATCACGAGACGGTTGGCCGATGAGGCTTCCACGCCTGCGTACCAGGCGTTCACCATGGTCCGGAGCATCCCGAAGGCCAGGATGGCGATGGTAATGCCCAGGATGGTGAGCCCCGTTCTCAGTTTGTGGCGGAAGGCATTGCGGATGAGGAGCTTAAGAGTTCGCATTGTTCAGGTAGCCCTTGTCCAGGTGGCGGATCACCTGGGCCGCCTCAGCGGCCTTGGGGTCGTGGGTCACCATGATGATCGTCTTGCCCGACTCGCGGCTCAGCCGACACATCAGCGACATGATCTCTTTCGCCGAGGCGCGGTCCAGGTCCCCCGTGGGCTCGTCGGCCACCAGGATCGTGGGGTCCGTCACGACGGCCCGGGCAATAGCCACGCGCTGCTGCTCGCCGCCGGAGAGCTGCGAAGGGTAGTGGTCCATCCGGTGCGCAAGGTTCACCACGCGAAGGGCCATCTCGACATGCTCTCGCCGCTCCGTGCGGGTGAGGCCCGTGAGCTGCAGCGGCAGCTCCACGTTCTCGTAGGCCGTGAGCACCGGGATCAGGTTGTAGAACTGGAAGATGAACCCCACGTGGGTGGCACGCCAGTGGGCCAGTTCCGTTTCGCCGAGTGCCGTGATGTCGACGCCGCCGATGATGATCGTCCCGCTGTCGACCTTGTCGATCCCGGCGATGAGGTTCAGAAGCGTGCTCTTGCCCGATCCCGAGGGTCCCATCAGCGCGAGAAACTCCCCCTCGCGGATATCGAAGTTGATCTCCTGGAGCACGGGGATGATGTGGCTGCCGCGCAGGTAGGCCTTGTTGACGTTTCTGACCTCGACAATGACAGGCCGGCTCTCCAGATCCGGAGGGGGCCCATGCTCATCGCAGGTTGTCGTCTTATCGGCCATGGCCCTTCTCGCATCATGAAGTTAAGAAGCTATGAAGCTGAGAAGTTTGGAGAAGCCGGCGACCGGCGATTGCGCCGGAGATGTTCCGAACTTCACAACTTCCCAACTTCTCAACCTCCGCATGTTATTTCTCGGCCTGCTTGACGCGGCTTCCGCTCTTGAGGCGCTTGGGCGGGTTCAGGACAACCCGGTCGCCCGCCTTGACGCCGCCCGTCACGACAAGCAGATCGCCCAGTTTCTCGCCCGTCGTGATCTCCTGCTCCTCCACCTGGCCTTCCTTGATGACAAATGCCATCGATTTGCCGTTCCGGCTCACCACGGCGGCGGGGTTGATCGTGGTGCGGGACTTTTCCTCCTCGGGGCCGACGGCCTTCGACAGGAAGGCCACCTTGGCGCTCATTTCCGGGAGGACCCTGGGATCCTTGTCGACGAAGCGGACCTTGACCATGACGGTGGCCTTGCTTCGGTCCGCCGTGGGGATGACCATGTGGACCTCTCCACGGAAACGTTTGTCCGGCAGGGCGTCGAGCTGGATCACGCAGGGCTGTCCGGCCTTCACCTGCTCGAGGTTCGACTCCGACACGTCGGCCTCGACCTGCAGGGAGTTCATGTCGGCGATGGTGACGACGGCCGCTTTGGCGTTGGCGGCGGCACCCAGGGGGGTTATGATGTCGCCGATGTCGGCATTCTTAGTGAGGACGACGGCGTCGAAGGGCGCCCGGATAACGGTATACTCCACGTTCACCTTCGCCGCCGTGAAGGCCGCCTCAGCGGCCTTCACGGCCGACTGGGCGCCGGAGACGCCTGCCGCGGCCTTCTTGTAGCGGGCCTCGGCCGAGTCGTACTGGGCTTTTGTCGTGTACTCCTGGTCAACCAGCTCCTTTTCCCTCTCATAGGAGACCTTTGCGTCCTCCAACTCCGCGCGGGCCTGGGCCAGGCTGTAACGGGAAACACTCACGTTCGCCTGGGCCTGTTCCTGGGCTGCGGCTGCGTCGGCGCCTTCGAGCCTCGCGATGATGTCCCCCTTTTTCACGCGGCTTCCCTCCTCGACGCTGATCTCCAGGAGCTGGGCCGTGATCTTCGAGGCGACGGCGGCCTTACGCTGGGGCACCACATAGCCGCTGGCGTTGAGAAGCGTGAAGGACTGGGAGGGATAGGTCTGGCTCACGGTGGCCACTTCCACCGACTGGGCGGGGGTGAAGATGCCCATCCAGTACAGGGCAGCCGCCAGCATGATCAGGGCCGCGGCACCGATGATAAGCATCGGCCGCTTTCGCCGGATCGTCGGAACGGTTTTCGCGGTCTTGTCGATCTTGAGACGGGAGAGGTCGTCAGCTGCCATAGGGCCATTCTTTCGTTGGTTGATATGAAAAAACCGGTTGAAACCGGTCTTCCACCCCTGAACGGATCGTAGAGCAATCCGGGGCGCATCGCATTATAAAATACCTTCTCTCCCTGATTTGTCAACAGGATTGAAAGAATGCCCGCCTGCCTGCCTTGGGGCAGTTTTTCGTTGAAGTTCGGGCCTATCGGTACTATGATGAATTGCACCGCGTAGAAATCCAAGAGAGGAGGCGTGGACATGCTCGTCAAAGTGCTTATCAAACGCAAGGTCACGCAGGAAAAGGAAGCGGCTCTTCTGGATCTCATCACGCAACTCAGGACGCTCGCGTCCCGTCAGCCGGGTTACATCTCCGGCGAGACGCTGCGCAGCGCCGACAACCCCGAAGAGTATCTCGTCATCAGCACCTGGCAGACAATCGACGACTGGAAAAAGTGGCTCGGGAGCAAGGAACGCTCGGCGGTCCAGGAAAAGATCGACAAAATCCTGGGCAAGAAAACCGAGTACGAAGTTTTTCAGTATCCCGAAAAATCGGTTTCCCTTCGCAGCTTCAAAGGCTACGAGGGGGGTTGATCCCGGAGACATGGGACGTCCATCGCAAGAGACTGCGGCTGTCCTCCCCCAGCGTCTGGCAGAGGGTCTCTGGGTCTTGGGCAATTCCTTTTTCAACCTCTATCTCGTCCGGGGGATGGCGGCGTCGGCCCTCGTCGACACGGGAATTTCCGCCATGGCCGACGAGGTCATCGGCCAGTTGGGAAAGCTCGGGGCAAAGCCCGACTACCTCATCGTCACTCACCCGCACCCGGATCACATCAACGGGCTCGATGCCCTGAGGGAGCGATACCCTGATGCCCGCGTCGTCATCGGACCGGGCGCGCGGGAATTCCTGGCCCACCCCAAGACCGAGGCGGCCCTCGTGGCCGAGGACCGCTTCATGGCGGAGTTTCTCAAATCGCGGGGGTACCGGCCCGGCCGTCCCCCCATCGGGCGCCCTCCTTCCGTGAACGGCGCCGAGATCGCCGGCGACAACGAAACGATTGCCCTGGGCGGGTTGACGCTCCGGATCCTTCATGTCGGCGGCCATGCCATCGGCAACATCCTCATCCACGTCCCGGAGCTGAAGGCACTCATGGCTGCCGACAGCCTGGGTTTCCGCATCCCCAGCATCGGGTTCTTTCCGATCTTCTTTACGGGGTATGCGGACTACATGGCCGCAATCGACCGGCTGGAAGCCCTGAAGCCACGAATCCTCTGCCTGGCTCACCAGGGGCCGCTTGTGGGAGAAGACGCCCGTAAAGCGTTCAAAGATGCCCGCGAGGCCGCCCGCTCCCTCTGCGAGGAGGTCCGAAACGACCCCCGCGACGAGGACGCCATCATCAACGAGCTCTATCCGCGGTTCTACCGCGACGAGCTGGCCCTCTACACCTCCGAAAATATCATCGGCTGCTGCCGCCTGGTTATCCGGCGCAGCCGGGCATAACGACAGTTGACTCGTTGATGAGTTAACTAGTTGATAAGAGATTCCATACGTTCCTCATAAACTAGTCAACCAATTACCCAATCACTGCTTTTGAATGTAGGTCCCCCCGGGTGGTGCGGCCCAGGGGGAGTTAGGAAGAAAGGAGAAGATTGAAACGCTGTCAGCCGGATCTTGGGTTGAAACGGGCCAGGTCCGTTCGGGAGGGAATCCCCGGTTCCCGTGACCGCCCGGCATCGGTTTCAACCGGTGTCCTTGATCTAGTTATCGGCAACAAATCCATTATCTTTAGAAAGCGCCCGGCGGCCAGTTCACGAATCAAGCCGGAGGAGGTACGGCACCATGCTCAAGGCCAGGGATATCATGACGAAAAACGTGATCACCGTCACACCCGACACGGAGATCACGCACGCGGCAAAGCTCCTCCTGGAAAACCACTTCAACGGGCTGCCCGTTGTCGACGAAAGCGGCAAGCTCATCGGGATCATCTGCCAGGACGATCTCATCGTTCAGCAGAAAAGGCTCCCCCTGCCCTCCCTGTTCACCTTTTTCGATGGTCTCATTCCCCTGACATCCTACCGGAGTCTGGAGAAAGAGGTGGAGAAGATCGTTGCCACAACCGTCTCCCAGGCCATGACGACGGATCCGATCACCATCGACCCCGATGCGAGCCTGGAGGACATCGCCACTCTCATGGTCAACAACAACATCCATACCCTGCCTGTGCTGGATCGCGACCGTCTCGTAGGCGTGATCGGCAAGGAGGATGTCCTGCGGACACTCATGCCCTCAGACAAACAGGGCTGAGAGCACAAACACCCGTCTACGATACTTTTTCCGCTTTTTTCTCTTGCCTTTTCCGAAATCGGAGCTTATATTGTATTCAAAATATTCCGCATAGAGGAATTAATTCCCATAATGTAGGACAAACACGGGCACCTTTGTAGGTGTATGTCTGACGGGAAAATCAGAGTTGCGCCGATGTTTATTGCCCGTTTCATCAGGTATAAACGTCACGAATCAAACGATCAACCGATCATCGCTCTTGAACAGGTCATGAAGCCTTCCGGCTGATATAGAATTCTCTCTGTCATCTACCTCTCTCCTATTCGTTCATGGGGGGGGCAATGAAGCCCCCCCCATGAATGAATACCAACAGGCAGCGGGAACGGAATGGGCAAGGCGGATCACAAAGAAAACAACGTTCCTCGGAACGACAGCGTACTCTCTCTATCATCTACCTCTCTCCTATTCGTTCGTGGAGGGGATCAACGATGCTCCCCTCCATGAATGACGCCATTATTGGAAGTTTTAGGTATAACCCCTTTCAAGGGCTTGTCTCCAACGAGGCAAGCCTTTTATATTATTAAAATCCCGCGTACCAGGGATTTATCCGACCGAAATCTTGCGCGATTTCCCGCAGCAACGTATGACAGGCCCACGTCAGGCGCTGCGGGGCATGCGCGTCCAATCGTTTCAACCCTCATGTCGAAGCAGGTCCCTCACTCAACCGGCAATCGGACTCTGCCCCGTTCTCTTTTAACCCCTTGAATGGATTTCAAAAATACGATATCGTGCCTTCAGTGCGTCTTCCCGGCCGGAGGACCCCTTCCCCGTCCGGAAGAGGGGCCGTCAGGGAAACGGTATTGACAACCGGGCTTTCCCGGCAGGAAGGCCCATGGCGAGATCAGGGTGATTCCCATGGAAAAACAAGATCCGGAAGATCTCCGCAAGTACCTCCAACCGACGTTCTTCATCGACTCCGACTCCCCGGCGGTGATCGACTTTGCCCGGACCCATGCAAAGGACGAAGCGGCAAAGGACAAGGCCGTCAGCCTCTTCCGGGCCGTCCGCGACGAAATCCTCTACGATCCATACAACATCCGGCTCGTCCGGGAAGAGTACAAGGCGAGCGTCATCATCGGCAGGCGCAGGGGGTACTGCGTGGCGAAGGCCATCGCCCTGGCCGCGGTCGCCCGTGCGTCGGGGATTGCCTCGCGGGTCGGGTTTGCCGACGTAAAAAACCACCTGAGCACGGAGCGGCTCCGGAAGCTGATGAAGACCGACGTTTTCATCTTTCACGGGTACACGGAACTGTTCCTGGAGGGCCGCTGGTTCAAGGTCACGCCGACGTTCAACATGAGCCTCTGTGAGAAATTCGGCGTCAGGCCCCTGGAATTCGACGGCACGTCGGATTGCCTCTTTCACGAGTACGACAGCCGCGGGCACAGGCACATGCAGTACATGCACGACCACGGGGCCTTTGCGGATGTTCCCTTTGACAGGATCGTCGACGAGTTGCAGCGGAACTACCCCGAGTTCTTCCCCCGGGGCGGGGCCGTCGTCGGCGGCGATTTCGCCCGTGAAGCCCTGAAAGAAGCGGGCGGCTCGGGGGAGAACCGCTGATCGGGCGGCAGGCTGTCTGCCGGCGGTTCGGCGTGAGGCAGGGATATACGGCGACATGTTGTCCGTCATCTTCTACTTTCAATTCCACCTTCCTTTCCTGCTCCATCCCGAACGGGACCAGTTCCTGTGGGACGAGAGGAACCGGGAGGTCTTCACGGAAAAGGCCCGGGACTGCTACCTTCCCGCCATCCGGACCCTGACGTCGCTTGTCGCGAAACGGCCCGAGCTCAAGCTCACCGTGGGCCTGTCCGGCACGTTTCTGGATCAGGCGGAGCTCTACCAGAGCGAGGTCATCAAGGCCCTCCAGGACCTCCTCGATGCGGGCCGGGAAGGCGAGCGTGTCGAGGTTCTCGACGAGACACACTATCACTCCTTGGCAAGCCTCTTCGAGGATCCCCGCAAGCAGGAATTCCGGGACCAGGTCTCCCTGCACCGGGACCGGCTGGCCAAGCATTTCGGGACCCGCCCCACGTCCTTCTGCAACACGGACATGATCTTCAACAATGGCATCGCCTCTGTGGTCTCCGACATGGGATACACGGCGATGCTCGCCGAGGCGGCACAACCCGTCGCGGCGGGCGGGACGGTGTACCGGGCGCCGGCGGCGGAGCTGCTCGTCATCCCGCGAAACCGGGAGCTGAGCGATGACATCCAAACGCGGTTCGCGCAGAGCCCCCTCACGCCCCGCCGGTACCTGGAGCAAATCGCACAGAGTGCAGAGGGGGTCGTGCTCCTGGGGTACAACCTCGAGCACATGGGCATGACGGGCCCGGAGAGCGCGGCGATCCACGGCTTCTGGCAAGGTGTCGCCGAAGCGATACCGGAGTTTCCGGGCATCGAGGTCACCACCCCTGCGGAGCTGGCCCGGCGTCTCCGGGACACCGTTTGCCCGGTTCTCGACATCCCCGCACCGGCCGGTGCCGACCGCTCCGGGATGGAGAGGCAGACAGGGGGCTGGCTCGACGATCCGGCACAGTTCGATCTGTTCCGCGACATCGAGAAGATGGAAGACATCGCCCGCAAGTCCGGGGGCGAGCTTCTGACCCACTGGCGCCACCTCACGGCATCGGATCACCTCTACGCCATCCACAAGCGGACCGGCAGGGAGACCTCCCTGTGCGCCTATGCGAACCCCTACGGGGACTCGCTCGCGAGCGCTGTCCACATCCTGACGAGGAAAATCGATATCCTCACGGTCACCATCTTCCGTTTCGAGATCCTCACGCGAAAAGAGAAGCCCGCCGTTCTCATCATCACGCCGGAAACAGGCCGCCTACCCGAGGACCTGGGGGGGCTGGCCAAGTACATCTCCGGCAAGAGCGGAGGCCAGGGCGAGGTCATCTCGGCGCTTTGCGAGGGACTGACGGAGCGGGGCGTCGACGTTCATCTCGCCGTTCTCAACCTCAAAAAGCGCTTCCAGAGGGAGTCCAAGCTCAGCGCGCAGCAGTGGCGGGAGGTCCGCTACAAGATCGATCCCGAGAAGATCCATCTCGTGAGCTCCGGCGTATTTTCCGATCTCTTGAGCGCCTACGGGGGCAACCCGCTGCTCAACGCCGCCGAATTCCAGCGCGAGATCGTCAACAACGTCATCAAGTCCGTGAGCGCCCGCCACGGAGGAAGGCTCATCGTCCACACCCATGACTGGATGGCGGGGGGCATCATCAACGCCTACCTGAAGGCACGGAGTGTCCCCGTCCTGCACACGGTCCACAACGTCTTCACGGGCCACGTCCCGCTCGACATGCTCTTCGGCGTGGACCTGGATGACTTCTCCGAGAACATTTACTACTCCGAGGAGTCCGGCAGGCGCTGCATCGACAGCCAGGCCACGGCCATCAAGAACGCGACCCTGATCAACTTCGTGGGCGAGCAGTTCCTCAAGGAGGTGGTCTACGACTACTTCTTGGACCGGCCCCTCGTACCGCCCGGCGTGAGGATGGAGGTCAAGGCCAAGTACTTCCACGGGACGGCCATCGCCATCATCAATGCGCCGCCGGCTTACATGTACCCGGAGCGGTGCGATTTCTGCGTCGAAAAATTCGGCCCCGACGACGATGTCCTGGAGGCCAAGCGCATCAACCGCGTCGAGTTTCAGAAGCGCATGGGGCTCAATGTCGATGCCGACGCGATCCTCCTTTTCTGGCCCTCCCGCCTCGACCCCACACAGAAGGGGGTGGATCTGCTGGAGCAGGTGGCGGGGCCTTTCGCCGCCGATCACCCTGACGTTCAGATCGCCATCGTGGGCGACGGGGTGGGCAGCGACCGGACCCACGTGGAGGTGCTGGGGCGGATCGCCTACGCCTCGGGCGGGAGGATCGGTTACCAGCCCTTCAGCGAGGAGCTCTGCATGCTGGGCTACGCCGCGGCAAGCGACGTCTTCGGGGCCTCGCTCTACGAGCCCTGCGGTCAGATCGACCAAGTGGGAAACATCTTCGGCGCCACGGCGACCAACCGCGACACGGGAGGATATCACGACAAGATCCGGGAGCTCCGCCTGAAGATCGCCGGCGCGCCCCAGGACGTGGGAAACGGCTTCCTGTTCCGGGACTATGACGCAAGGGGCTTGTGGTACGGCCTGGAGAACAGCGTGCGGTTTCACCGGCGCCCGCCCGAGATCCGCGAGTTCCAGATCAAGCGGATCATGCGGGAAACGCGGCAGCGCTATCGGCTCGAGAACATGATCGCCGCCTATATCCGCGCCTACGAGCGGATCAACGACGGCGAACCGATCGTTTAAAAACAGTGCCAGTGATTAGTGACCAGTGGAGGAAAAAGAAAAATCCTCTAACCCTTCGGAAATGCAGTGCGTGAGTGAAGAAAAGGAGGGGACATGAAAAGAGTAACTCTACCCGTGGATGTTTCGATGGTGCCGGTACTTGTCTTCTTCGTGATCATTGCCTCCTTAAACGGCTGCACCGGTGCTGCCAAACAAAAAGAGGCCTACTGGAACTCTCAAATTGGTCAAGCCAAATATAATGATGTCGTCGCCCAGCTCGGGCCCCCTGTAGCGAAAGAAACGTTGTCCGATGGAAGCCTCGTAGCCAAATGGGTCAGAACATCCTATGGGACAACTCGATCCACTGCCATTGCCGATAACTGGACCGAAGAGCTTGTTTTAAAGTTTTCGCCCGGCGGCGTCCTAACACAATCGTCGCTGCATGAGTACTGAGTGACCAGACCCGATTGTCAACTGGCGGCAGGTGCTAAATGGGTCCTGTCGGCTGCCGTTGAGCTGCCCGACGCTGCTGCCGCACAATGAACGTTAAAGCAATCATACGCACAACCCCAACGGAGGTAAGACGACCATGAGCCTTCTGAAAAGGGCATCCTGCACTGCGGCAGCGGCGATGATTCTTTTTTCCGTGTCGCCTGCAGCAGCAGCCGAGAAAGCCAAGACCCCGGTGACCCAGTACTGGGTGAGCGTTGCAACACAGAGCATGAGCATCCCGGGCATGCCCCAGGAAGGGATGTCGGGACTGCAGGGAATGATCATCGGAAAGATGGCGGGTGTGGGACCAAAGAAAACCCTTTACCTGCAGCTCAATTCGCCGAAGGCCTTGCCGTCAGGCCCTGAAGCGACCCACGACATCCCCACCGGCCTGAACATGGGCAAGACCCTCCCCCTTCTGATCCCCGAACGTGCAAAGCCTCCGCGCAGCGGGGAAGAGCCGGAACAGAAGATGGAGAAACCGAAGGTTCGCATGCTCTTTTACTGGGGGTGCACTGAAACGGTGCGGCCGGGCCAGCCGAGGGTGCTCGATACCGAGAAGATGAGCATGCCTCAATTCGGCAAGGCCATGTCAGGGCGCACCGGCTCCGGGCAGACCCCCCCGTCACAGAGGGCAGGATGGGCCTACGCGGAATGGCCCAACCAGAAGGACCGCCAGGATGTTCCGAAAAGCAGCTCTCTTTCGGGAGACCACTACATTCACGGCAACTACATGCCGGATATCAAGTTCGCTGTCGGTGAGAAGCACGACTTCATGGCGCCGGTCGAATTTACCTCCGTCACGGGAGGGCTGACGGACAGCATCAAGTTCCAGTGGAAGAAGATCCCCACGGCGATCGGCTATTTCGCCATGGCGATCGGACATATCGAAAAGACCGGCGAAACGGTCATCTGGTCGTCGAGCGATGCTCAGGACCCGGGATACGGCCTCATGAACTATCTGCCTTCGGCCGATGTCAACCGATTCATCCGGGACAAGGTGGTCATGGGGCCCGAGGTGACGAGCTGTTCGGTGCCCAGGGGAATCTTCAAGGATGCAAACGGGGCGGCGCTGCAATTCATCGGTTACGGCGACGAGTTGAACATCGCGTATCCGCCGAAACCCAAGGACTCGACAAAAGCGCACGAGTACATCTGGGCCGTGAAACTGAGGAATAAGTCAACCGGGATGCTCCCGATTGGAATGGATGAGGGAAAAGCCGAGCGCAGGACAAAGGAGAGCCGTCAGAAGCAGGATGAACAGCCTGCGGAGCCGAAGCCCAAGGAGTCCCCCGACCCCGTGAAGGACACGCTGAACAAAATGAAAGGCATTCTCAAGTTTTGATGGCTCGAGCCCGGCATCTTTAATCCAACGCAAATGTCAGTGAGGAGAGAGATGAGAAAACAGCAACGCTTCTGGGCCGCGGCATCCGTGTTGATTATCGTTGCATCTTTGAGTGGGTACGACACCTCTCGTGCCGACCCGAATTACCGACAATTGCCGAATCTAAGCGGAATGGCCTGGGTTGAGGATGACTTGTTTATAGGCATCCATGACGCCAAACGCAATCCGGAACAGTTCAATTTGCCTCGTGTCAGCTTCTTGCGACTTCCAAAGTCAGAGCCGCAGGGCGTCATTTGGCGCCCGTTACATCTGAAGTTTCCTGGACCCGAGGGGCGCAGCAGCGACATGGAGAGCGCGGCGCGAATTCCGGGTGGCAAGGCATTTCTGTTCGCTGAAAGCGGTCAGGAAGGACCTGACCCTCTTATTTTTTATGCTGTCTATCAAGACGGCAAGCTGCAGATCGAGTCATACATCGTTTGGCCCGTAGCGATCACGAATGTAGAAGCCACGGCAGTCTGGGGGGCTGGGGACCGGTTGGTTTTCCTGTATGCGGAACGCGCGGATGATCAGCCGTCGACTAAAATTCGGTGGGCCCCACTTATTCTAAATCCGTTGCGGATCGGCGAATTCCAAGAAACAACCTATTACACGGTTGATCCGGTTGGGCCGGGTGCACGCCCCATCGTTGCGCTGGAAATCGATACGGATGGCTTTATCTATATTGCTTCCGCATGCGACTCGGGATCTAATGACGGCCCATATCGAAGCGTCGTGTGGCGGATCGGGCAGATGATCATTGACGCGGATGGCAATCCTCGAGTCAGACTGGGGGATGACGTGAGAGTGGCGACGTTGGACGGTTTAAAGGTAGAAAGCATTGCCATCCGTGAATCCAGTGAAGGCGGCAAGCAGGTATACATCGGAACAGATGATGAGCATTATGGTGGAATCATCCGTCTGCTTCCAGGGCAATGAAACGAAGTCAAGAAATCGGAAACCAGACATGGGGATGAAAAAGGACGTCGGGAACAGTGAGGCGGCTGCCAGGGATGTCCCGGCCCGCAGCTGGTTACCCTTGGCGCCATGATCGGCAATCATCGACTTCGGGCAATATGCAAGGTAAAAGAAATAAAAGCCCCCATCCTGCCCGATGCAGGATGGGGGCTTTATTGGAGGACCCTTCTAGCCTATCTAGTCTATCTGGTCTATCCCGTCTGTTCCGTCTCTGAGCCTTGTGGCTTGAGGCTTGTGGCTCTTTTTTAAACCTTTTTCCTCTTCGGGATCCGGTCCCAGGCGTCCTTGTAGAGCCGGCCGATGCAGAGCAGCAGCGCCAGGAAGAACAGCCCCAGCATGAACGTCGGGGGCGTCTGCAGCATCTCGTCCAGCAGGTACCCCATGTACAGGGCCAGCATCGAGGCAATCACGATCGCAAACCCCCAGGAGCCGATCACCAGAATGTGCGAGAAGTCG
>Ga0209079_10000323_pt1 | contig 20009 bp, 17 predicted proteins | sample PPLLaktember2015_2_FD_187259 | JGI IMG/M metagenome (GOLD analysis project Ga0209079, IMG submission 187259) | Freshwater sediment microbial communities from Prairie Pothole Lake near Jamestown, North Dakota, USA - PPLs Lake P7 Core (6) Depth... | ecosystem: Environmental > Aquatic > Freshwater... | reverse complement strand
AAGTGCTGAAGGTTCTGAATCTTCCGGCTCTGCTGAAGGGCAAGGTGGATCTCGATCGTGACGGGATTCCGTTCGACTCGGTCTCGGCCACGGTGGCTGTCCACGACGGGGTCCTGGACTCCCGGGACATTGTGTTCGAAAGTCCATTGATGAAGATCAGCGGGGCCGGCACGCTCGATATGGCGGCGGATGAATTGGATCTGGCGCTGGCGGTGAGCCCGCTCGGCGGCTATTCCGATCTGATCGGCAAGATTCCGTTGTTCGGTACCCTGCTCCAGGGCGATCGCCCCGGCTTGTCCACGGCGCTGTTTGAGGTCAAGGGGCCCCGGACCGATCCCGATGTCCGGTATCTTCCGATCGAATCCATCGCCACGGGGCTGACAGGCTATCCCCGCCTGGCCATCGACGTGCTGACGAACGTGATCACGCTTCCCGGAAAACTGTTCTCGCCGGACGCGCCATAAGCAATTGTGGAACTCGATGAGTGGTAATCAGAGGTCTCGCTTTTGTGTCGGTTGTCCAACAGCGGTGTTTGCTCACGCAGGCCGAGACGCCGTATTTGTTTCAAGCGATTCCTGAAGCCTGAAAGAATCCCTCATTGCCGGCGTGATCGCGCGGGAAGTATCGCCCCGGTGTAAGCATTTTCGGTGTGCTAGCTTGGTGATATAGAGGAAGAAGGTCTTACGACGATTGCCGGTTCCCACAACATTGATTGGAGGTATTGATTATGCGTAGACGAGCGTGCTGCATTTCTGTCCCGATGAGAGCCATCGGCGCATTGACCATCGTTCTTCTCGCTGCCGGCTGTGCCGTTCCGACGACCACCAGATCGGGGGTCGTGCACGACATCAGAATCACCGAAGGGCCGGTGCCTGCGGATCTGATCGTGAATCCGGGCGACGAGGTGCGGTGGGTGAACGCGCGAACGCTTCCGCTCCGGGTTGATCTCGTGAACGTCAAATCGGATGAACTGTCCTGCGAGCGAAGGTTCTCCAATATATTCGGGGTCATCCAGGAATCGGCCACGATTGAGCCGAATGGAACCGCCAGCGCCTGTTTCACCAAGGCCGGTGTGGTCAACTACAATCTCCGGATGGAGTCGGCTCTCCCCGGCGGAAAGGTGGTCGTTCCAGGAATCATACGAATCGGAGGCAAGCCGTAAACGAATCGGTGAGCAAGGCTGTCATTTCAGGACATCACTATCAAAGGGGACTATCATGCGACAGCACGTATTTGCAGGCGCTCTATTCGTTGTGCTGCTGGTAGCCGGCTGCGTAAGCACCGAAACGCACACCAAGACAGTCGAAGAACTGGAGGCTGCGAAGAAGGCTTCTGTCGCAGCCCTGGAGGCCGAAAAGAAACAGGCGGCGGCTCGTATCGCTGAGCGTGAAGCCGACAGCGCCAAACTGGCCCAGGAACTGGCGGCGTCCCAGGCGGCGGGCAGCCGGACCGGCCAGGCCCTCGTCACGTCCAATCAAAACCTTGATCGGGCGTTGGCAGGACTACGCGACAGCGAGGAGGAGGCCAAGAAGGCGCGGGAGGAGGCTCGACAGGCTCAGATCGCGTCGGGAGAATTGCGGCGGGAGCGGGATCTGCTCAGGGTGAAGTCCGACGATCTCGAACGGAAGCTTCAGACCGCTCAGCAAGAGCAAGCGGCCTCGGCCAAAGCGGTCACGGAGGCCAATCAGCAGATTGCCGCGTCGGAGAAAGAGAAGGGACAGGTGGCGGCAGCGTTGCGGGAGGCCGAGAACAACGTCCGGGATTTGACGACGAAACTGAACGCGGAACAGAGCAAAGTGGCCGCGCTCCAGCAGGACAAGCAGAAACTCCTCGGCGGCACGACGACGGCGCAGGACGAAATTGCCCGGCTGCAAAAGCGGGCCGGCGAATTGGAGACCGATGCCGCCCGCGTGAAAGACCTGGAGAAGCGGCTCTCTGAACAAGACCAGCAGATCGGGACATTGCGCCAGGAGGCGGCCGATCGCCATGTCATCGCCGCCAAAGCGGCCATGCTGGCGGAAGAGCTGGAAAAGAACAAACAACGGGTGGCTGGGCTGACGAGTGAACTGGCGGCGCTCGGCGAAGAAGCGGCCGCGGCGAAGCAGGAAGGGGACCGGCTGCAGGCGACGGTGGAGGAAGAGCGTGTGCGGCTGAAAGCCGGAGAAGCGGAGAGGGCCAGGCTCGAGCAGGAACGGGCGGCGAAGGAAGCGGAGATTGCCCGCCTGACCCGCACCCACGAGGATCTGACCAATTCGCTCAAGGCGGAAATCGAGAAGGGTGATATCAAGATCAAACAGGTACGCGACCGGTTGACGATCAATATGGTGGATCGTGTGCTCTTCGATTCCGGCCAGGCTCAAGTCAAGCCCGCCGGCCTTAAAGTCTTGAAGCAGGTCAGCGACGTGCTGAAGAAGGTGACGGATAAGCAGGTCCGCATCGAGGGTCATACGGACAATGTGCCGATCGGCGTCAAGCTGAGGGAAAAGTTCGCGACGAATTGGGAACTCTCCACGGCGCGCGCGACCAGCGTCGTGCGCTATCTGATCGAAGAGGGCGGCGTGGACCGCACGATGCTGGCCGCCGGCGGCTATGCCGATACCAGGGCGGTCGAATCCAACGACACCGACGCGGGCAAGGCCGCCAACCGGCGCATCGAAATCGTGCTCTATCCGAAGGATCTGACGGATCTGGCCGGAACGATCAAGTGACGGAGTGTGCCGCATGCCGGTCGGAGGGGCGCCTGCACCCCCCTCCGACCGTGGGCGGCGATGCAGTGAATTGAATTGAAAGGAAACCATTATGAGAACGGCGCTGCGTATCGTGGTCGTCATGGCAACAGCGGTGATGATTGATATGCCGGGTTTGCGGTTGATTCCGGCCTCTCCGCGCGATCTCTGCCGCTTGAGGAGTGGCGGCTTCGGGAACTCGGCCGGTCTGAATGACGGCTTGTCATGTCTGGTCTGAGTCGGTATGATTTGAATCGATGATTACCATACTGTACTCGAGTCGTTCAAAGAGCGTTCTGCTGATGGTCCTCTTTCTGTGTCTCTGCGTCATGGCCCAGATGCTTGGGGTGCCTCCGACGTTGCTCAGCCCTTCCGATTCCTCTGATCTGTTTGGATCGTCTTTGATGGAAGGGTTTTCTGTCGTTCCGCAATCGCCGGAACTTACTTTGCCGGCGATATCCATCGCATTATCGAACGTCTCTCCCCCTGTGCTTGCCTTTGTGCTTGCCGCCACGTTGTTTCATCCTCCCGTACGCTAGTCCTGCGTTAACGCTCACGTTCTATCAAGCTCTGTCGGGTGAAGAGGGCTCAGAACTTATTTCTGTTCACTTGCGCGAAGTGTTTTGGTATCGCTGGATAGGCCGGGGTGTTCCCGGATGAATCGAGCTGATAGTTCCGTCTGGGCGGATGCACCGGATGCGGGTGCGGTTCACCTTCGTCATGAGGGATCGTCACGGCGGGGTCTTCAGGAAAGGGAAATCAAACGATGCGGATGTTGCGGGCCCTCTGTGCTGGATTGTTCCTGATGCAGGCTGGTTGCGGGCATGGGGTCGTGGGATCCGATGCGCCGCCGGTTCGAGAAATTCGCATTGCCGATGGCGTACAACCTGATCTGATGTTTGCAAAACTGGGGGAGGAGATCCGGTGGACGAATGTCCGGTCGACCCCTGTCAGGATCGGATTCTTGACCATGCGACTCCTCGACGAACTGAGCTGTGCGCAAGGCGTCAAGACGCTCTTCGGGGAAGTGAATGACTTGATCACGATTCCTCCCGGAGGAGCAATCAGTCTGTGTTTCGTGCGTGCGGGGGAGTTGAAGTACAACGTCTGGTTTGAACCGGAGAATCCCCGGGGACGGATCAGTCCTACGGCGACCGTCCGGATCGAGGCGCGCGGATAAGCAGTCCGGGCTGCCCACGTCCGACGGGCAGAATCCTTCAGCTGGTTGCTAGAGCACGTCGCTCCAGGGAGGACTGACGGCAAACGCGGCATTGATCAGGCCGACATGCGAGTAGGCCTGCGGGAAATTGCCGCACTGGGTATTCGAGGAGGGAATGAAATGCTCGGAGAACAGGCCGACATGGTTCGCCGCCCCCAGGACGCGCTGCAGGATGGCTCGGGCCTCTTCCATGCATCCCAGGCGGGCGAGTGCTTGGGCGATCCAGAAGGAGCAAATGACGAACGCGCCTTCCGGCTTTCCGAAGTCGTCGTTCCGCACGTACCGGTAGAAGAACCCGGTGTCCTCGCCGCCGTGCCGGAGCGAGAGTTCACGGGTGATCTGGAGCACCGTCGATTCGCACAGGGGGTGGTTCGGATAGCCGAGGATAGGCAGTTGGGCCAGCGCGGCGTCGAAACTGGGATCGGTAGGGCCGTTCCGAACGGCTCCCTCGCGGACGGCGCGGAGCAAGGCGTCTTCCGCCTGGATGCGTCCGGCCGTGAGGCCGGTCGAGACGGAGGGGAGATGCCCGGCCTGTTTGATCCGTTCCAGTCGCTCAAGTCCGGCCCAGCACAGGAGATTCGTGAAGGAGTGCTCCTGCCAGCCGTTGCGGATCTCCCAGAGACCGGCGTCCGGCTGGCCGATGCTGCGGACGCACAACTTCGCCAGATTCGCCAGCAGGGCATCCAGATCTCTCGTGCGCAAATCGACATACCGTTCGTCGAAGAAGATCGGGGTAAAGGTCAGAATCATTTCGGCATAGGCGTCGTTCTGCACATGCTCCGCGGCCTGATTGTGACTGCGCACCGGTCGGCTGTTCTGGTAGCCGGACCAGTTCGCATGCTCCGTCTCGGGAAGCGGAAGTCCCTGGCTCAGCGTGTACACCGGCCGTAGCCGGTCGCTGGAGTGTTCGTGGGTGTGCGCGATGTTCAACAGGAATTTCAGGAAGGCTTCCATCTCTTCGAAATGGCCCAGGTTATGAAATGCCGTGAGCGCAAAATAGGCATCGCGCAGCCAGCAAAACCGGTAGTCCCAGTTGCGCTGTCCGCCCGGCTGTTCCGGGAGACTCGTCGTGAGGGCCGCCAGAATGGCTCCGGTGTCTTCGAAACAGTGCAGCTTGAGCGCCAACGCCGAACGGATGACTTCCTGTTGGTGCAGCAGCGGCACCGAACACTTCTTCACCCAGATGCGCCAATAGCGGGCGGTTTGTTCAAGAAAGTCGTGCGTGACCTTGATGAGATCGTCTTCGATGCCGAGCCCCCAGGTCAGGGCAAAATAGAATTTCTGGGTCAGCGCCACCGGAGTGTCTTCGCAGAGGTAGGTGAGGGGCATGTTGGTCAGCAAGCGGAGCAGTTCGCCGCGAATCTCGTAGCGGAGGTGGTTGCTGCCTCGCACGGGTTGCACCGGAGTCTTCTCCCAGCCGGAGACCGGGCGGCAGCTGACCCGGATCGCCGGAGTGCCCCGGAGCGGTTCTACCATCCTGAAAAGCGCGGCCGGCCGATAGATACGGCCGTATTGCTCGAAACGCGGACAGAAATCGGTGATCTGAAATGCGTCGCCGTTCGGCAATGTGACGGTCGTCAGAAGGATATTCGTATTCGGCAGATAGCGCTGCTCGGCCGTGAGGGCGGAGGACGCGAGGGGGCTGGTGATCGAGAAATGCCCGCCGTCAGGATCCAGCAGTCGGCCGAAGACCGGGGGGCTATCGGGCCGGGGCGCGCACATCCATTCCACACTGCCGTTCAAACCGATCAGCGCCGACGTTTGGCAGTTGCCCACAAGACCATAGGGATACATACTCTCACCATAGGCGATTTCGGGTTGGATGTAAACGAGAGGTGAACTATGCGGTTATCGCTGCGATTCCTGTTGCCCCTGGCTCTGGTGCTGGCCGGCCTGGCTTATGCCGTCATTCCCCTCGTCGATACCCTGACGCTGAAGTGGTTCATCCGGGATCTTGAAATTCGGTCGGAGCTCATCGGCCGCATGATCGAAAGTCCTCTGGTCGATATTCTTGCATCGGAGTCCAAGCCTAAGCTGCTGAGTTATTTCAATCGGATCATTCAGGACGAGCGGCTCTATGCCGTCGGGTACTGCGACCGCGACGGCAAACTGGTGTATAAAACGGTGACCTATCCCGATTCCATTCCCTGCGACGGCGTGAATACCCCTAACGCCGGAGAGACCACTCTGTTGCGTCTCCCCCAGGGAGCCGTGCATGTGGCTGCCGTGGGCATTGAGGGCAACGGCCGTATCTGGGGGCGCCTCATGCTCGTCCATGACATGAGCTGGATCGAGCGGCGCAGCAGCGATACGAAGTGGTATCTCTTCTATTTGTTTGCCGTGATCGGCGGGGTTATTTCTCTGGTCACAGTGCTGGTGGCGCACCTGAGCTGGCGGGGGTGGGTTGCGGGCGTCCGGGCGATGTTGCGCGGGGAGGGCCTGATCGCCTTGATCGGAGATCCGAAGATCGGAGATCCGGAGCCCGATGCCGACTTGCATCCGGTTGCCCAGGATCTGCGCGCGCTTATTCACGACCTTGAAGCGGATAAGCGCATGCGGGACGAAAGCCAGTTGAGCTGGACGCCCGCCACGCTGAAGACCATTCTCCACGACCATCTTGCGGGGGATGAAGTCCTGATCGTCTCCAACCGGGAACCCTATATCCACTACTGGCAGGACCAGCAGATCGAGGTGCAGGTGCCGGCCAGCGGAGTCGTCACCGCTCTGGAGCCTGTGATGCGCGCCTGCTCCGGTGTCTGGATCGCGCACGGCAGCGGCAACGCCGACCGGGAGGTCGTCGACACGCGCAGCCATGTGCGCGTTCCGCCGGACCATCCTGAGTACGAGATCAGGCGGGTCTGGATGTCACCCGAAGAAGAAAGCGGCTACTACTACGGGTTTGCCAATGAAGGCCTCTGGCCGCTCTGCCACCTGGCGCATGTCCGCCCCGTGTTCCGCTCCTCGGACTGGCAGCATTACAAAGACATTAACGAGCGGTTCGCCCTGGCCATCATCGAGGAGGCCAAGACCGACAATCCGGTCGTGCTCGTCCAGGACTATCACCTCGCACTCGTGCCGAAGATGGTGCGCGACCATCTGCCGCATGCCACGATCATTACGTTCTGGCACATCCCCTGGCCCAATCCCGAGCGCTACGCCATCTGTCCCTGGTACAAGGAAATTCTTGAAGGACTCCTCGGGAGCAGCATTCTGGGATTTCATACGCGCTTCCATGGCAGCAACTTCATCGAAACTGTTGACCGGTCGCTCGAAACGAGAATCGACCGAGACAGCTCCACGATTTCCTATCAAGGGAAACTCACCGCCGTGAATCATTATCCCATTTCGATCGCATGGCCCGAGCAGCAACGGTCGCTGTGGCCGCCGGTCTCCGAGTGCAAGACCCGTATTCGCACAATGAATACGCTTTCCCGCACTCATCGTGTCGGGGTCGGGGTCGAGCGCCTCGACTATACCAAAGGCATTCTGGAGCGGTTCCTGGCCATCGAGCGGTTGCTTGAATTGCAGCCGGAGTGGATCGGCCGGTTTTCGTTTATCCAAATCGCCGCCCCCAGCCGATCGAAAATCGAGGAGTACCAGCAGCTCAGCCGGAATGTGCTGGCGTCGGCCGAGCGCATCAACGCCCGATTCGGCTGCGAGGGCTATCGCCCCGTTCATGTGCTGATCGAGCATCACGATCCGCAGGAGGTCAGCATCTATTACAGAGGCGCCGATTTCTGTATCGTCAGCAGTCTCCATGACGGCATGAATCTCGTCGCGAAGGAATTCGTCGCGGCGCGAGATGACGAGCAAGGCGTGCTGATCCTCAGCCAATTTACCGGGGCCGCGACGGAACTGCCCGAAGCCTTGCTCATCAACCCGTACAATATCGACCAATGCGCGGCGGCCATGCATCTGGCGCTTACCATGCCTCCGGTCGAACAGCGGGCGCGGATGCGCAGCATGCGCGGGATCGTGCAGGAGTTTAATGTGTATCGCTGGGCCGGCCGGATGTTGATGGATGCCGCCCGCATGCGGCAACGGGCGCGCATCGTGCGCCAGACAGGAGCCAGGGATATGCGGACGATCACAGGAGGACAGGCATGATGTATTTGCTCTCGCCTGAGGGACGGGAAGCGATGAGAGTCGTCGCCGGTGGGCCGATGCTCTACGCTTTCGATTTTGACGGGACGCTCGCCAAGATTTCTCCGGATCGTGAGTCGGTCAAACTCACCCGGTCGATCCATGAATGGCTGGTGGAGCTGGCCAAGCGCGCTCCCTGTGCCGTGATCTCGGGGCGGGCCCTCAGCGATTTGGCGCCGAGAGTGAACGGAGCCGTTCCGTATCTGATCGGCAACCACGGGTTGGAAAGTCCGTTGACGCCAGCGGTGACGCTCCTGTGGGCCGATGGGATCTGTGCCGGGTGGAGAGCGGCGATCAAGGGCGAACTGGCGCCTCAGTTGGCGGGTCTCGGGATCGATGTGGAAGATAAGCGGTATTCGTTGACGCTCCACTATCGGGGGAGTGAAGAGCCGGACCGTGTCCGTGCTGTCCTCTTGACGCTTCTGAGCCGGCTCAATCCGGCGCCCCGCCTGATCTCCGGAAAATGCTCGATCAATCTCTTGCCGCCGGGGAAAGGGGGGAAGGGCGAGGCTGCCCTGGCGATGATGCACCATCTTCGCCAGCCCGCCTTCTTCTTCATCGGAGATGATGAGACGGACGAGGATGTGTTTGCGCTGACGGAAGGGCTGGCCATGGGAGTGCGGGTAGGCCCGCGCGCCGGGTCGCGCGCGAAATACTACATCAAACATCAAGGGGAGATCGAAGACGTCCTGCGATTCCTGATCCATCGTCTGGATCGGACGCCGGAACAGGGCAAGCACGCCGATCGACCGGCGATGAGTCACCGCAAGGAAGCGGAGCATGAGGGCTAAGGCTTTGGTCATGTGCGCCTGCTGCCTTACCCTCGCGGGTTGCGGGAATCAGGACAATCCCGTCCAGACCGTCGTAGCCCGCCCGGTCAAAGGGAGCGCGCTCCAGGCAGGAACAGATGGCGGCAGGCCGATCGGACAGGATGATGCTCCGGTCGCGGGTCGTCGGCGCTATGTGGCCTTCGAGTCTCGCGCCGCGAACCTGACGGCAAACGACACCAACGGGGTGACGGATGTGTTTGTCCATGACAATGACTCCGAGGAGACGGTGCGTGTCTCCGTCAGCAGCAGCGGAACCCAGGGGAACGGCGGGAGCTTTTCGCCTGTGCTCACGCCGGACGGACGGGTCGTAGTCTTCGAATCCTTAGCCGAAAATCTGGCGCCTGAGGATACGAATCGCCAACGGGACATCTTTGTCCATGATCGGAAGGCAGGCATGACCACCCGTGTGTCGGTGGACAGCCGCGGCAACCAAGCCAACAATTTCAGTCAAGCTCTGCACCTCAGCGCCGACGGCCGCTACATCGTGTTCGAATCCCTCGCGTCGAATCTGGTGCCGGGCGACACCAACGGAGTGATCGACGTGTTCGTGCACGATCGGCAGACAGGACGAACCAGCCGGGTATCTGTCGGCAGCGACGGAACTCAGGCCGACAACGCCAGCGTTAATCCGACGATCAGCTCCGACGGCCGCTACGTCACCTTCGAGTCGTTCGCCACCAACCTGCTGCCGGTGAAGCCGGAGCAAGCGAAGCAGGTATTTGTCTATGATCTGAAGACGGGAGTGCTTCAGCGGGTTCCGGCCGGTTCCCGGGCGGCTGGTTGACCGCGGGCCGCCAAGGTGATGCAGCGATGACTATCCATGATTGGATCGTGCTGGTCGGAGGAGTGGTGTTTCTGATTCTGATCGTGCTGCTGCTCAGGCGCGCGATCCGGGATGTAAAGTGGCCGGGGAAGTAAATTCATGGTCCGCCGGAATTGCGGCGCCCGGAGTCGACTCCGTTGACCGGAAGCCGCTCGTGAAGCCTGTGTGTCGTAACCCCGTCGTGCAATAGGAGCGCTGCGGTGCCGCTGGCTCATTCACCATTTTTGACTTGTCCTGGCTTGTCGTCCGGTCGGTGTCCGTCGGATCGGCAGGGGGTGAGCGGGAGTCCTATGGAGGAGTTGGTGCGGAGATACGGTGCGGAGCGCGGCGGTCTGCCGCGCTCCGCTGGACCGGCCTATTTGCCGTTCTGGTCCTTCGCCTCTTCTTTCTTATCGTCGCTGAAGACCACGACGTGGCCGCCCTTGTCCTTGTGCTCTTCCTTCTTGTCGTCGCTGAACACGACCACGTTGCCGCCCTGCTTCTCTTCCTTCTTTTCCTCACCCGCGAAGGAGAGTGTGGACATGGCACTGAAGCTGAGGAACGCCACCAGAGCCATCAAACCGCTGAACTGTTTCATAAGAACCTCCATGAATAAGGATGATGTGAATATAATAAATGGTCCGGTCATGCCCCGTGCACGACCTGCATAATTTGTTTATCAGGCAGGGTTCATCCGTCACAACGGACAAAATTACCGGATGCCCGGCTGCATTTGTCCAATGCAAGAGGATTGCGAGGGAGGCACAATGAGCAACATCGGATTGCCCGCCATGCTCAATAAAGACCTGTTTATGCCAGATGGCACCGCCGCCGGCCGTCTTGAGAGTGTGGTGTCGACCGCGGAAGAGTTCGACCGCGTCGTCTCGCAGGCTTTGCCGCTGCTACTAGACCGGGCCGCCGGCTATACGAAACGGTTTCTGCGTGAAACAGGCCAGTGGAGCGACGATGTTGCGCATGAGAAATTTGTGCTGCGCTGGGGAGCGGAATACCTCGAGCAATTTCTCATCACCGGCCGGAGCGAAGTGCCCTGCCGCCCGCTCTTCCTGCTGGATTCGATCGTCGCTAAAGAGCACAGCCGGCCTGAGCCTTTTTGCTATCATCCGGACCTGCTCACGCCGCTCGGCCGGTTTCTTGACGGGTTGGTGGGACGCGCGGCCGTCAGCCGCGATGCGCTGATTGCCCTCTATCACCATTGTTACGGCTTAGGGCCAGGTCAGGTCATTACGGCGCTCCGGTTAAGCGGTTCGGAGAGTCCGCGCATCTACAAGAATTTCCAACGATGGCGGGAATCAGGCTGGAAACGATCTCTAGAGGATATGGGAATCAGCGCAGCCGAATTACAAACACTCAACGAGCAGCAGCAGCGTCACCGGCAGCGATTTAATAGCGACGCCGAACGCATGCTTCGCATGGTGCAGACGCATTATCGTAAGACCGAGCCGGACCATTATCCCTGTCTTTCCCGCCACCAGTGGGAAGATCTCTTCATGCAGGGGCACGGGATCGAGTACCGGGTCTGGCATCTGGCATTGTGTGTGGAGTGCCTGCAAACGACCTGGGATCTGGGGCTCGACGGCGCCTCAACCGGTGAGAAGCCGCGAATAACCCTCCAGATGCAGCCGTAGGATTAAAAGCAGCGGAGCCGACGACCGGAAGGAGGATGTATGGAGTCTGAACAGGATTGCACCGGGTATCGCGAGCACTTACTGAGCGGTATGAAGGAGGGGGCTCGTCGCGCGGTCTGCGGCGCATCGGATCCGATTCATGTCTTCGTGAATCAGCGGCGCGTCGGACTGCTGGATGGGGCCGGATCCGAGGCGACATTGCTGGTCCAGAGCCAGACCCGTATCGATAGTGTCCACCTCCGGTCGGAGGACGGTGTGCTTCTCGGCGGTCTCTCCGCTCCTGAATACGGACTCAGAAGCAGCCGCATCGCCCTCACACGGGATGCCGTCGAGCTCCGCGTCCATAACACGGCGCAGGGCGGATCGGTCAGCGCGGTTTTTCTTCCCGCTCCGGGCTTGTGGCATCGCGCGCGGCGGGCATGGAGTGGCACCGGCGACCATACGGCCCCGCGTCCGGTCGCCGTTGCAGCGTCAGGGACCGGGGCGCTTGTGTTTGCCCAAGTCTTGCTGGCGGTCGTATTGGCCGGACTCGTCGCCGACCGGCTCACCGGTTGGATGACACCTCCCAGCCCGCCGCTGTCCGTGACGCAAAACGAAGCTCCCTGGGCGGCGCCGCTTGCAGAAGTGACCAAACTCGAGCGGCAACTCGTCGAACTCGCGCAGATGCAGTCGAAAGCGATCGATACCATTCAGATGCAACAACAGGGAATGGCGCAACTCCAGCGGACGATGGCCAAGCTGTCCTCGACCCAGGAAACCGTCGCATCCAGCGTGCTGACCGTGAAGCAGGAGATCGAGCAGCGGCGGAAGGGAGCAGGCCGCGATACCGACCGCGTGACGCGCGTTCTGATGAGCAAAGCGCTCAGCGAGCAGGAACAGCTGGAATCTGAGATTCACAGCCTGGTCATCGCGAACGAGCGGCTCTCCCGTGAACGGACCCAGTTGGAGCAGAACTACCAGGACTTGAAAAAGCGGTTGAAATCGACCGGCCAGGACGTCTCGAAAGCCACCGTCCCGGATCGTGAAGGACCGATGGTGGCACTGCAGAGCCTGCCGCCTCAACCGCCTCAGATTGCTGAAGCAAAAGCGGTTCCTCAGCAACCTCCCTTCTTGTTCTGGGTGACTTTCAGCGACGGGACCAGCCAGGACAGCATCGACCAGTGGGTGCGCGATATGCGCGGGCGCAAGGGCGCTTTGTCGGACGGCTGGCAGGCCGTGGAGATTCTTCCGCCCACCGAGCCGATGGAACGTTTTCTGGACCAGCTTAAACAGACGAAAATCGTCAAGGCGGTGAAAGTCAACCGGTGAATCGGAACGGCGCCGGGACGCAGTCGCAGAGCCTGCGGTCCCATATGTGACCGGTACTCTGTCCGGCGTGATTTCGTGCCGGACAGAAGCGGTCGCAGGTCCCGCCCTTTTGAAGTCCCTGCCACAGCAATACCTCATCAGCTCCCCACCAACAATAGTTGGTAGCCGGTCGGGAAGTCATGAGCCTGGCTGTTCTCTTCTGGGGAGCGATCGCCCCGCCGCATCATCGCCACAGTATGTCTGCGCGACTCGCACAGCACAGTATACGGAGGCCTTTTCAAGGGTCGTACGCGGCAATTGACCTGGCCGTCGCCTGAGCATCGGATGTATTTCGTACTCTTCGGGCTGCTGCGGTTCGTGCTGAAACGGCAGGCCGGAGCGATCGGAATGACAGATTTGCTCGTCACCGTTCTGCTGGCCGAGGTTGCCGGAAATGGATTTGCGGCAGAGTACAAACCTGTAGTCGAAGGCACCGTACTCATCGGAACCATCCTGTTCTGGACCTGCATGCTGGAATGTGCCGGGCATCGGCTTCCTACGGTCAGGCGGATTCTTCACGCACCGCCGCCGGTGCTTATTGAAAGCTGAGCAATCTAGACCAGACCGCCGTCGCCCCACCGGACATACTAAAAGATCATTGCGAGACAAAAGAGACGCGGATTCCCTATGAAATGGAGTGATCTATAAATGAGTAGAATCGAGACGCACAGAATGCCAAAAAGACCGACCTGAACGCCTTTCGTGATGACGGTGATGGAGAGTACCTGACGACCAATCAGGGCTTGCGGATCAATGACGACCAGAACTCGCTCAAGGCCGGCGAGCGCGGACCGTCGCGCCTGGAAGATTTTCATCTCCGCGAGAACATCACACACTCGCCAGTTGCCACATGTACTTGATGGGAGTCAAGCCGTCGAGGCTGGACATATTCCGATACAGACAGATGGTTTTGTCTGTTGAGGGCGCGCTGTGCAATTCATAGGATGACGATATGAAGAAAGCGCGAATGGGATCCAGCCGGAAGATGGTCGCGCCAGGCTTGCTGTCCCTATGCATACCGGCGAGAGGTGGACCATGCACAGATGGAGAGGCTTCATCCTTGCGCTGACACGTTTCTGGTCGGGGATGCCGCGGTGCCGGGGCCGCCACAGGAGCCCGGAGCCGGAATGACGACGTTCAAAGGGGGCTGTCCGGCATCAAAGTCGGTGTGTATCTGATGCAGGATTTATCCGGGCGATTTGTGCAAGCTTTCGTCGACAAGAACACGCAACGAGAACGTCTTGTGGTGTCGGGGAGTGGATTGAAGTTCAACTGTCGCCAGATATCACTTGGCGAATTCGATGAAGCGGCCGGGTAAGCAGACAGAGCCCGGAAATCGATCGATCAACAGAGGCTGAAAGGAACGTGTTATGAGAATCGCACAAGTCTCTCCGCTGTGGGAAAGCGTCCCCCCCAAATTGTACGGGGGAACGGAACGAATCGTTTCGTATGTCACGGAGGAGCTGGTGCGACTGGGACACGACGTTACGCTGTTCGCCAGCGGAGACTCCCGGACGGCTGCGCGCCTGGAAGCGATATGTCCGCAGGCGTTGCGCCTGAACACGGGCATCTTCAACCGGGATGCCCCGATGATCATGCTGCAAGAGCGTGCGATGGGAGCGGCGGGCGACTTTGACGTGATCCACTCGCACTTGGATTTCCTGGGCTTTCCTCTGGCCAGAAGAAATGCCGTGCCGGTCGTGACCACCCTCCACGGGCGCCTCGATCTGCCGGAACTGGAGCCGGTGTTTCGAGAATATGCTGAGATGCCGCTGGTCTCAATTTCCGGCGCGCAGCGTATACCGCTGCCGCAGGCGAACTGGCAGGCAACGATACATCACGGACTGCCGCGCGATCTGTATTCGTTCCATCCGCAATCGGAAGGATATCTGGCGTTTCTCGGGCGTATTTCCCCTGAAAAGCGGCCCGACCATGCCATCGCGCTGGCCAAGCTGACCGGGCTTCCGTTGCGCATCGCCGCCAAAGTCGATCCCGCAGACGAGCAGTACTACCGCCGGGAGATCGAGCCGTTGCTCGACCATCCGCTCATTGAATTCCTTGGCGAGATTTCAGATGCGGAGAAAAATGATTTTGTCGGGAATGCCTTGGCGCTCGTCTGCCCCTACGATTGGCCGGAACCCTTTGGGCTAGTGTTGATCGAAGCGCTTGCATGCGGCACACCGGTGCTGGCCTACAGGCGGGGATCGATCCCCGAAGTCATTGATCACGAAGTCACGGGCTTTGTGTGCGAGACCCTGACGGAGATGGCGGAAGCAGTCGGGCGGCTCCCACTGATCGACCGGCGGCGTTGCCGGTCGGCATTCGAGGAACGGTTTACCGCTGATCGCATGGCGCGGGACTACGTCGCGCTGTATGAGCGCTTGATCGCAGAGAAATCCGTACAGGTTTCGCCGCGCAGCAGTTCGAAGGCCTCACGGCAGCCCATTGAGGATCCCTCCTCAGGGCGGCGGTCCGACAGGTCTTTGCGCATCGCCGGAGGCCGGCATGTATAGATCCGGCACCGCGGGCCAGAAAGATCGCTCCACGCAGAGTGGCGGGCGCGGATGGGACCTCCTCAAGACCAGAGATTTCGGTCTGCTGTTCGCCGGCCAGACGATCTCTCAGATCGGCGACAGCCTGAACAAAGTGGCGCTGCTCTGGTTTGTGTACGAGCTTACCGGCTCGGCCCTCAAGATGACGGTTGTCGGCCTGCTCCAGACGCTGCCGCCACTACTCTTCGGGGCGCTGATCGGCGTGTATCTGGACCGCGTCCGAAAGAAGCCGGTGATGATTGGGGTCGATCTGCTGCGGACTCTGCTGATCCTGCTTATCCCCTTACTCCACTTGGCAGGCGCCTTGACCCTGGAGCGGCTCTATGCCCTGGTGTTCGTCAACGGGATCGTCTCAACCATCTTCGGCCCGGCTTTGGCCTCCGCCGTCCCGTTGATTGTCCCCAAAGACCGGCTTGTCGCCGCCAATGCCTTGATGCAATCGACGACCAATATCGGGCTGCTGGTGGGTCCTGTGATTAGCGGGGTCGGCATTGCGATGGTGGGCGCCCAAAACGTGCTATATGCGGATGCGGCGACATTTTTGCTCTCGGCGCTGTGTATATTGCCCATCAGAATGAACGAAGCACTTCCCTGCGTGAACGGGGCGAGAAGAGGCTGGACAGACGGTGTGGGGCAGGACCTCCTTGCCGGGTTTCGCTTTGTGTTTATTGAACAGAAGACGGTCCTGCTGTTGATGCTGACCGCAGCACTGTACAGTGTGGGAGTCAGTGCGTTCGTCTTCCTGCTTCCGGTCTTCGCGAAAGATGTGCTGGGGATGGGGCCGATGGAACTGGGCTGGCTCTGGTCATCGCTCGGGGTCGGGATGTTGATTGCCTCGCTCTGGCTCACGTCCACCACGCAGGGGAATGTGTCCCGGCGGCTGCGCCTCATGGCGGGAGCCTTGGCTGTCGGCGGACTTGCCGTCGGTGCGCTCAACATTTTCCAGGCCCCTCTGGCGGCTGGCGCTTTGATTGCGGTGATCGGAGCCAGCACTGCCTTGTTTACTCCGCTCGTCTGGACTATGCTCCAAGAGCTGACGCCCGCTCATATGTTGGGTCGTGTGTTTACTAGTTTCGCGACCGGAGGGATGGCCGCGTCGATGGCCGGAATGGCGGGGTTCGGATGGGCCGCCGACGCCATGGGGCCAGGCGCCAGTCTCGCAGGCATCAGTTTGATTCTGTTGACGACTGCGGTGATGGCGGGAGTGTTCAGCCGACACAAGCCGCAGGCGTCAGGATCGACGGTGCACGGGTCGGGGACCCTCTTGACCCAACCGGTAGCGGCCTCCTGACGAGGAAGCATCGGGAAACAATTTCTACCGCATTTCGGCAAACCATGAACTCACCGGCAAGGTTGGCGATAAAGGGTGCTTCACGCACGAATGTATGGTCAAGCCGGCTGCTCTTTTTCACATTGACAGGAGGTTGCCTCCTGTCTGGGCTGGCCGGCACCGCGTGGCCGGAGCAGTCCGATAAAGAAAAGGTACCTGACAAATCTCCCGCTCAGCCTCATAATGCCGGACAGCCTCAGCCTCCTGCTGAAACCCAGCCTGCTCCCCCCAAGCCATCCGGTGAAACCAAGCCGCAACCCCGCGTCACTCCTCCCGCAAAGCCCGACAATCCGCCGGAGCACGAGGTCAAGGAGAAAGAAACCTCCAAGAGACCGGTGGGGTCTCTCATTCTTACAGTCAAACTCGCGTTGTTGGCCGATTCCAGGCTCTTCCACTATGAGCTTGATGCCGAAGAGAATGAGCTGGCAATCACGCTGACCGGGCGCGTCTCAAGCGAGGAGGAGAAAATCATCGCATCGGATGTTGCCCGCTTGGTTCCGGGAGTCAAAGCGGTCGCCAACAAGCTTGAGGTGTCTAAGGACCTTTCACGGGCGCTGGCCAGGAAGCAGGACGACAATATTACAGTCCTTATCAAAGAACGGTTCGCGAAAAGCGCCACGCTGAAGACGGCGAACTTCGACGTGAAAACCGAAGAAGGTGTCGTTTCGCTGAGCGGGGTTGTGCGCTTCCAGGTCATTGTTCTTGAAGCGGCTGAGGCGGCCCGTCACGTGCCGGGAGTCAGGGCCGTCAAGACAGAGAAAGTGCGCCTGGAGGGTGAAGGCTAATGCCGGGCCGCCTCGGCCCTGCGCCATCTATCTCTCCCGCTCGTCTCCCAAAGCATCGTCCCCTGCTGATGACCCGCGATTTCGGACTGGTCTGGTCCGGACAGCTCATCTCTCAAATCGGCGACGGAATTTCCAAGCTGGCCCTCTTGTGGTTCGTCTACGCGATCACCGGCTCGCCGCTCAAAACTTCCATCATCGGTCTCCTCCAGACCATCCCGCCCATCGTCCTGGGGCCGGTCATCGGAGTGTACGTGGACCGGCTGCCGAAAAAGCTCCTCCTCATCGTCAGCGATCTGCTTCGCGCGTTGTTGATCGGACTGATTCCCTGTCTCATCCCGGTTGAGTCGTTTACGGTCACCGTGCTCTACGCTCTGGTTCTGCTGCATGCCATTGCGACCGCCGTGTTCGGTCCCGCGCTCACGGCCGCGATACCGGCCATCGTGCCCAAAACGCAATTCACCGCAGCCAATGCGCTTTTGCAGGGCACCACCAGTCTCGGGATCATCTTCGGTCCGGCGCTAAGCGGGCTGGGGATCGCAGCGTATGGGTCGCAGGAAGTCCTCTGCTTGAACGCCGTGACCTATATGGTGTCGGCGGTTTTTCTGCTCTTCGTGCGTTTCGCCGATCCTCTTCCGAAAGGACTCCCTGCGGTTGCATCGACAACCCTGCTGGAGGATCTACGCGAGGGGCTGCGCTACAGCATCGTGAGCCAGCCTGTCATTCTGTTCTTGACCGCGACTGCGGCGCTGTATACCTTCGGCACCAGTGCGTTGACGGCGCTCTTTCCCGTGTTCGCCACAAAACTGCTCCACTTAGGTCCGGTCGAGGTCGGCTATCTGTGGTCGACGTTAGGCGTCGGGTTACTGTTCACTTCGGTCGGGCTCCTGTGGATCACGGACTGGACGCTCAAGGAACGGATGCGGCTGATTGTCGCCACGAGTGTCTTGAGCGGCGTAGCCATCTGTGCGCTGATCGTGACGCCCGATCCATACCAGGCTGGTTTCTTAATGGCAGTGATCGGCAGCGGGATGGGCGCGTTTACGCCGATTGCCTGGGGCGTCATTCAGGAACTCGCCCCCGGCCATATGCTCGGCCGGATACTTGGACTATACGGAACCGGCGCCATGATCGCTGCCATTATCGGCATTTCCGCATTCGGATGGATCGCCGAACGGCAGAGCCCTGAAGCCGGCCTTCTCGGAATCGGCATGGTGCTGCTTGTCACCGGACTGGTCGCCGAACTGATGACCCGCAGGAGTGTGACGCACCAAGGGAATTGTTCATGAACGACGTCATCCGCTGGAATGACAACTTCTACATTCGCGCGTCGTCCTCGATGGCCGACGACCGCGTGGAGGTCCTCAAGCAGGGGGAGACGTTTGCCGTCTTCGATCGGTGCGGCGATATCCACCCGATCCTCCCCGGTCCGCAAGGACTCTACCATGAAGGGACGCGTTTCCTGTCCCGCTTCGAATTCTCGATCGGTGCGCAACGTCCGTTGCTCTTGAGTGCGACGGTAAAGGAGGACAATGCGCTCCTCACGGTCGATCTCACCAACCCGGACATGATGCGGGATGGACGTCCCTCATTGCCTCGCGGTGCGGTTCACCTCCGCCGAATGAAGTTCCTCTGGCAGGGAACCTGTTACGAACGCCTCTGCGTGCATAATTACAGCCTCGCGGAAATTCCGTTGACGCTCTCATTCGCCTTTGATGCCGACTATGCGGATCTGTTCGAGGCGAGAGGCCGCCAACGGCCGCATCGGGGCCACCGCCTGGACACAGTTCAGACAGGCGAAGGACTTGTGCTGGCTTATGAAGGGCTGGACCACAGGGTCCGTCGCACCTATGTGCGTTGCACACCGGTCCCTGCGAAAGTGACACCGGATTGTTTCGTTCTCGAAGCACAACTGGGACCCGATGCCGATGCTGCCTGGGATCTCACCATCGCCTGTGAAATCGAGTCGCGCCGGCCGCAGGTGTTCCTCTCTTATGAGCAGGCCCGCGTCGCGGCGGATCACACACTGCAAGAGGCCACGTCTCGTGACTGCCACATCTATACCTCGAATGAGCAGTTCAACCACTGGCTGAATCGATCAGCCGCCGATCTCCACATGCTGATTTCGGAAACCCCGGAAGGCCTCTATCCCTATGCCGGCGTGCCCTGGTTCAGCGCCCCATTCGGTCGGGACGGGATCATCACCGCGTTGGAGTTTCTCTGGGTGAACCCGGGCGTCGCCCGAGGCGTCCTGGCCTACCTCGCCTCCACCCAAGCGACGGAGGTGTGCCCGGAACAGGATGCGGAGGTGGGGAAAATCCTGCATGAGACGCGCAGCGGGGAAATGGCTGCGTTGGGGGAAATTCCCTTCGGTCGCTATTACGGCAGCGTGGATGCGACGCCGCTATTCATCATCCTGGCCGGCGCCTACTATGAACGAAGCGGTGATCGGGCGTTTGTGCAGGGGATCTGGCCGAACATTCAACGTGCCTTGCACTGGATCGCGCGGTATGGCGATCCGGCCGGGACGGGATTCGTCACGTATGATCGCCGGTCCTCCAACGGACTTGTCCACCAGGGGTGGAAGGATTCCCATGATTCTGTGTTCCACGCGGACGGCACTCCGGCAAGC
>Ga0209079_10000319_pt1 | contig 20140 bp, 8 predicted proteins | sample PPLLaktember2015_2_FD_187259 | JGI IMG/M metagenome (GOLD analysis project Ga0209079, IMG submission 187259) | Freshwater sediment microbial communities from Prairie Pothole Lake near Jamestown, North Dakota, USA - PPLs Lake P7 Core (6) Depth... | ecosystem: Environmental > Aquatic > Freshwater... | reverse complement strand
GGGGAAAACTTTGAAGAGTGCTTGAGTAAGCATATGATTATACACTCTATGCACGATGCTCTTGACCTACGAATATACGACTTTATCTTCAACGTAAGACATAAGGTAAATAGCAGCAGCGTTCCCCACGGAAGAGCAACTGCCCTCGCGAAAGAGGCGGTTTGGAACTTACTTAAAGCAGAGAGGGAAACTGGAATAAAAGCAGATTTCATAATTAGAGCACACGTTCATTATCACATTGCTTTATCAGATGGCTATCAAACTTGTATAGCAAATCCCTGTATGCAAGCGCCAGGGTCGAGATATGGTAAGAGGATTTGCTCTGGGATAACTGACATTGGCTTTTCTGTATTTGATATAGACAAGGAGGGAGTAAAGTGGGACACGAAACTGTTTCAACTAAAATACTCTCCAGAACAACTTCTAAGCCTGTAGTATTTGTTCTGCCGTTTTCTAAGAGTTATTATGATAAGATTACTGAAGATTTAGATACTAATATTTGTATTGGCTTTCAGTCGTCTAATTATACAAAGAGGGAGATGAAATCTACTAAGGTAGATGTCCCAACTCTTGAGAAGACAAGAAGGGTTTTTGATAAATAAAAACATGGTTAGGTATGGCACGACGTGTTAAGGTGTGCCTATGCAAGGCAAGGGGCCCATAGAAATATGGGCCATTTATTTGCACGGTGCGGCACGGCGGGGCTCGGCGCTGTATGGCGCGTTCTGGCACGTCGCGGCTTTTAGCCCTTAGGAAACTAAGGGCTTTTTTGTTTGCACAAAAAGAAGGGCTGGATAAGACCAGCCCTCGTGGAGTATAAATGGATATAAGGTGTCTGAGCGTTAGGACACCCAACATAGATAGCGGGGCTCCGACCAACCTATCACAGTAAGCCCTCACCCCACTATTCTATGTCGTGTGTCTTACGTGCCCTCTACTTTTATATCCTTCTGACAAGCCCTACCCGGAGCAACTCTTCCGTCGTTGAATATGACATAACTCCATAGCGTCCAAATACCGTTTTCGTCGATTGACGTTGTAGCCAAATCGTAATAGATACGTGTTGGATATACAGGGTCTATCGCTGCAGTCCAAGTGCCTGTTGCACCACTCGGCTTCTTATACTTTATCTGCAACGTAGTCGCTGTTGCTAAACTAATCTTCGTGTCCAGTCGTATTTTCAACGCTGTCTGATTTTTGTAAATGTAATCTTCTTGTGCCATTATGCTACCCACCTTATTTGTGAAATCATATCTACTACATTAGAAACTATACTCTCAAGGTCCGCTGTAAGAGTTATATTGCTTATAGCGTCGAATACTAAGTTTATTTCTGAGACGCCTTCAAGGACTTCTATCTCTGATACGGGTGGCGTTGATAATACTATTGTGCCACTACCACTATAAACATAATGCTTGCTTACGGTTCCCGTAGCGGCCCCAGAAAGCACTATTGAGCCACCAACTATAGAAATAGATATATGTTTTGTGTATAACTCATAAGTCGCTGCACCACCTAACTGTAGTGCGCCAAGTGTATGCGTGCTTACGTGTATTGAGCCAGATGCGTTACCAGATAAAAGAATGGTGCCGGTGGATGTTGAACTATACTTTTTCGATAGGAGATAAGTTGAGGAACCCGATATGGCAATCGGTCCGGCACCATCGTATAATACTATTTTACTATATTGATAAGTCGCCCATCTACCCAACCTCACTGTCCCAGAGGCAGTGTAGTATCTATAACCAAACTTGTAAGCGACTGCTGCACCGCTAAGTGTTATGCCACCAGATACAAATCTATATCTATAATTGTTGCTGTATTCTTCATAGGTTGCAGCACCAGAAAGTGTAATGCTACCGCTTACAGTCGGATAATACTTTCTGAGTTGCTTAGTTGTTGCAGCACCAGATAGAGTAATGCTACCACTCTCTATTACTGGCTCATACTCTGGCCCAGCCCAAGTATAGACAGTGTGGCTCAATCTTATTATGCCAGAGCCAGTGTAATAATGAGCAGAAGTTCCGCCAGTGTCTGCCACGCCAGATAGATATATCCAACCTCTACCTCTAAAGAACCTATCTCTTACTGTCTCTGAAATACCAGATAGAGTTGCAGACCCTGAAGCATACCACCTAAATGAGGTTTGACCTATGCCTATACCGTTTATCTGTAAGCCACCAAGCATTGAAGAAACGAATACTCTTGAGTGAATAGTAATAGAAGCGCCAGATAGAGTAATAGAGCCAAATGTCGCATTTGATAAGAAGGAATAAGTGTATGACTTAGTTGCTGCACCCGATAGAACAACCTGTCTGTCGTGGCCCCTTACTGAATAGGTGAAGTTGGGGATATAGTAATAAGAAGCACTACCAGAAGTGTGTATTCCACCGCTTACGTTTCTGTAAATCCAAATGTCTTTCAGATAGTAATAATGTGGATTTCCATATAATCTAAGTGTGCCAGTGGTTGTGTAATAAGTGTAAGCACTGCCACTTAGATAAATCATTGAAACATAGAAGTAAGGTGTGTAATATACAGAGACCCACATTGGTGGAACTGCACCGCTTAGAGTTATTGTTCCAGAAGAAGACGGTAGATAAACTAACTGCTTGCCACCAATACCAGATAAGTAAATAGAGCCACCAGCATTACCAAATCTATCTCTAACAGTTTCAGAAGCGCCACTAAGTAGAATACTTCCACCAGTTATAGAAGAGATATAGTCGTTGCTATATTCTTCATAAGCAGCGGTATCTCCGAGTGTTATATTACCAAGTCCGTCATATAAGTAAGTCCAAGTGTAATCACAGATGGCGCTGCCGGAGAATAGTATGGCACCTGCAGCAATGTATGAGATTTCAATGGTATTTTGAGCAGCGCCACTTATTATTACACTACCACCAGAATTTCCAAATCTGTCTCTGACTGTTTCGCTTATACCACTTAGTAATATAGAACCACTTTCAATAGAGCCGATATAATCGTTGCTGTATTCTAAGTAAGAAGAAGCACCAGATAGTATTACTGAGCCACCAACTATTGAGGAGATATAGTCATTTGAGTATTCGAGATATACAGCAGAGCCAGATAATCTTGCTGTGCCAGACCCTCTGTAGTTTATAGAGAATGTCTTTGCTGCCGCTCCGCTTAGTGTTATACTACCAGAAGCGATATAGACGTGGCCAAGTGTGCTTCTTGCTACTCCAGATAGCAGAATAGAGCCACCACTTACTGTTGCTATATGGTGTTTAGAATATAATAGATAAGAAGCAGCACCAGATAGAGTTATAGTTCCACTCGTATAGATTATTCTATCTACTTCTCTTATAGAAGTTCCAGATAGAGTTGTAGAGCCACTGCCGCTTGTTATTCTATGGACTTCTACGCTTGCTGTGCCAGATAGATAAGCAGAGTGTGGAGGTTGAGCCCAATAAGAGAATGGAGAAGTATCAGCAACACCTCCCATTGTTATTGAGCCATCTGCCCAATACTGTTGCTGTAGAGATATAGAGCCAACCTTTGTTCTTACATAATAAGGAGCAGCGTCATTATCATAAGCAATTACAAACTCTGTGTCTGTTATGTTTGACGTCTCTGGCAACATAACATAACTGTCGTCGAAGACATAACTATTTTCAAAATAAACTCTGTCGCCATTATGGACTATACCAACTCTTGTTCTGCCAGTGAAGTTAGTTGTATAAGGATAGGTGAGAGTATCTACATAGTTGATAACAAAGTAATAGTTGCCATATATGTTATCCATATAGGCCATTGTGAATGTGCTTATTCTATTAGTTTCACTGAATTTATATTCTGGCCCAAAGGTTATTACATTACCACTTGAAACTGTTCCTATTCTTACATATCCATCTTGGTAAGCGTAAGTGCCACTCCAAGCACCAGTGTGTCTATAAGCAACTGCAAAGTGTGTGTCGTCTATTCTGATAACGTTTGTGAAGTCAGTTTTCTTTGTTTCGTCAGAAGCAGAAGTTCCCCTCTTGAAGTCATAAGGTAAGCCGTTGCTTATCTCGTCTCCGCTTACTACAGTTGCAATATAACAAGAGCCACCATAACCATAATCGCTGTCTTTGTTTGAAGAAGCAACTACAAAGTGAGTGGCGTCAAGAGCAGCAATACTTGGATAAGTTGCATTAGATAGAGTTCTTCCACTTGGGTTAGGTGCTACAGTTCCACTATGTGGGAAGTTTATAGCACTACCAGAAACTACTCCGATTATGCTCTTCTGGTCGCCTATCTCTTTATATGCAACCGCTACGAGAGTAGAACTTAGTGTGTCTATACAATAATCGCTTGGATAAGTAGCACCGCTGCTACCAAACTGCCCCTCTTCTCCCCAAGTAATCTCGTCGCCATTTGCTATAGTTCCAACCTGTGCAGAGGTGTGGTAATCTGTAGTTGGGTAATTTCCATATCTGTGAATAGCAACTATTTTGTCAGAAGCCATTCTTGTAATAAGAATGTCTTTCTTGTGTGTATCACCACCAGTTGTAATATATTCTTCACCATAAGAAACTGAAGTGCCAGATACTGTGCCGATTATACCAATAGTGTTCTGTAAGCCAGTAGTTGGGTAATCTTCATTAGTCCAAGAAACTGCTATATGAGTATCATCTAATCTAACAACATCGTGCTGACCAGTTATTTCTGGGTCGAAGATATATTCTCCACCCCAACCTATCGGGTTAGAAGATATACTATGACCAGATAGAGTTATGACACCCGATATAACAATGTTGATTGTTAGATAAGAAGCAGCGTGTCCATATAACTCTGCACCACCAGAAGGATTACCAAATCTATCTCTGACAGTCTGTGCTATACCACCAAGCAGTATAGTTCCACTTGTTGAGGTTATTCTATTGACTTCTCTGATTACTGTGCCAGATATAGTAATAGAGCCACTACCAGATTTGCTAAATACCCTCGTATGAGTAGTAGTTGCTTCTCCATAGAATGTTATATTACCAGAAGTTTCTCTCTCTAATACTAAGGTCTTTGCTGCTGCTGAAGCAAACGTCAAACTACCATAACCACTATAGATATAGAAGCAAGCGGTCTGCCAGTTTATTCTCCCAACTACTGCTGTTCCCTTGCTACCATTCGAGGCGTCAAGGTAAGAAACTACATAGTCAGTGTCGTTCATTTTCAACGCTTTGATATAGTTAGTTGTTCCAGCGTTGAATACATATTCTGAAGCAAATGATACTGTGCTACCACTTATAGTTCCAACTATGGTTGTGCCGTAAGAAGAGTTGTTGTCGTCTCTATAACAAATAGCAAAGTGAGTGGCGTCTAAAGCAAAGACCGACGTATAGGTTGCTAAGCCAGTATTGAAAGTAGTTGCCGAGTTGAAAGATATAGAGTTTCCACTTATTGTTCCTATTACTGCTCTACCGTGTGTGCTGGTGAAAGCAACAACATAGTGTGTGCTGTCTAATAGGTAAGTAGATACTCCAATAGAATTCCCCGAATAAACTACATATTCTGAACCAAAGGATAAGGTCTTTCCAGATAGTGTTGCAACTATAGAAGTTGGATAACCATTACTGTCTGTATAAGTAATAACAAAGTGTGTGCTGTCTATTTTTATGGCAGAGATATAGTTTGTTGAAGCAGCATTGAAAACATATTCATCGCCAAACTCTATCTCATTGCCGCTTATTACTGCTGCTCTTGCTGTTCCATAAGAAGAGTTGCCACCATCAGTATAACAGATTACTATGTGTGTGCTGTCTAAACTTATTGTCCATTGGTTAGAAGTAGTTGCTTCATTAAAGTTATACTCACTTCCATAACTGATAGACCTATCTACTGCTATATTACCAACTATACATTGGCCATAACTTGAAGATGTTGTATCTTGATAAGCGATAACAAACTTAGAAGAAGAAAGCATAGCAACAGAAGCAGAAGTAGTTGTGCCACTGTTGAATACATATTCTGAGCCAAATGCTATATCGTCTATATTAGTTATAGTTCCAACTACTACTGTTCCTCTTGAAGAGTTTCCACCATCTCTGAATGCGACTATAAACTCGTCGTTATCTATTGGTCCAGAAGAGTTATGGTAAGCGATTGACTGTGCGTTGAATAAATACTCATCTCCGTAAGTGATTGAGCCGTCGCCAGTCAGCAACGACTTAGCAGAAGATACTCCAACTCCCCAAGTTTGTAGATAACCACTACCTGTATAAGCAAAGCCAAAACTATGTTCTGCTGCACCAGATAAGTGTAAATCGCCCTGTGTTGGCAGTGCTATATCTATAAAGTTTATAGAAGAGCCAGATAGAGTTATAGTTCCACTTGGTCTATAACCTGTTTCTATCTCAAATACAACAGTGCCAGATAGAACTATAGTTCCACCAACAGTTGGAGATACTTCTATAATAAAGTCAGTGTAGTTTCCAGATAGAGTTGCAGAGCCAGAAGATATAAACTCATAGCCCTGATAATATACAGCAGAGCCAGATAGCGTTATAGACCCAGAAGAGTTATAGGTTATGCTGCTTATAGATAGTGCATTACCACTAAGTAATAGTTGCCCATTAGCATCATATAGCGACACTATAGTGAAGTTTGCTGCTCCACTTAGCGTTATATTACCAGCACTTTCAAATACAAACTCAGCACTACCTAACTCACAGATTGCAGACCCACTGAACGTTATATCACCACTTGTATTGAACCTTATATCTACGAATGTATCTACGAGACCATATAATAGAATACTTCCGCTGCAAGTTGGCTCTACATTTACTTCAGATACATATTCACCAGTAAGTATAACTGTTCCAGATACGTCTCCAAAATACACGACAGTGTAAATGCAAACTGAAGTGCCAGATAGCGAGACGTATCCATCTGCAGAATAAGCATAATCATTAGCAAACTCACAGTTGCTGCTCCCAGTTAGAATAGCAGAGCCGCTTGTTTCAAACTCTAAGTTTGCTTCGGCTGTGTATTCTCCCGATAAGATTATCGACCCTGTTGCTAAACAAGAATACTGGTTTTCTATATTAGAAGATACGCTGCCAGATAGAGTTATGGTTCCACTTGCTAAATAACTAAAGTCGGGAGCATATTCACAAATTGAAGAGCCAGATAGAGTTGCTAACCCTTCGCCAGAATAACTATACTCATTGGTGTAAGAATGTGGCGCCTCGCCATTTACGACAATGACGCCATCGCCATTGAAGATATAAGAGTTGGTTTGAGATATAGTCGCGGCGCCACTGAGTTCAACGAACCCATCAGAACCAAATATAATCTCTATTACAAATAAGGCGGAGTTAGATAAAGTTAGATAACCTTGTGCTTCATATTCAAAGTGTGTTTCTGATAAACTACATATAGCAGACCCACTGAATGTTATATCTCCAGTTGTATTGAATACTACTTCTACAAATGTATCTACAAGTCCAAGAAGAGTAATACTTCCAGACGACTGATAGACGACGTTTATATCAAATGTAGTTTCGCCAGATAGAGTAATGCTACCAGAAGTAAGTGCCGATAACTCTATAGTAGAATAAGAAGAGCCAGTTAATAAGAGCGCCCCGCTTGTAAGAGGAATATAATCAGAGGTATAACTAAGCAGGGCGCCGCCAAATAAAGATATAGGACCACTACCAGAATAATCAAACTCTCTACTATGCTCACAACTTGAAGCACCAGATAGTAGAATACTACCAGTTGTTGTGGTAGAATAATCACTCAATTGCTCACAATCTGAAGACCCAGAAATAACTATTGAGCCAGAAGCAAGTGTTGATAACTCTATAGAAGAAGTGGCTCCACCTGATAATACTGGGCCCCCTTCTGTGTTAGTATAGTTGTTTTCTAATATAAAGGTAGAGCCACCAGATATAGTTATAGTTCCAGAAGAAGAGTATTCATAATACTCTATTGCATATTCATATAGAGCGCTTCCACCAAGCGTTATATTACCAGAGGTAATCTCTATAAAGGAGACCTCAGTTTCGCAAGTCGCTTCACCAGATAGAGTAATTGTCCCAGAAGAAGCAATGACTACTTCAACTTCAGAAGAGTATGTTCCAGATAGAGTTGCTGTTCCAGAAGAATAAAGTATTACTTCAACTTCAGAAGTATGACCACCAGTTAGAGCAACGTTTGCTGCTTGTGCTTCACTAATAGATACATTGTCTATGTAGTAATATAGTCCAGAAGAAGAACTCGGCTGATAACCAGCAGAAGCAACCATAGAAGTAGTTCCAACGGGAACAGTAAAATCTATTGTTATGGTTTGCCAAGCATCATAAGTATTTGCGGCTGACGATATAAAGAAAACTTCTTCAGAGCCAATATAGCACTGAACACCAACTATTATCTCTGAACCAGTTATACCAGAAGCAGAGGGGATATATATTCTCTCACTAAATCTATAAGTTTTTCCAATCTCAAGAGGAGATAGTTCTGCAGTTTGAGGGTCGTTCAATAATAAGTAAGAGAAACCAGTTTGAGTAGTTTCTAATCTATAAGAATAACTGCCACTATCTACATGGTCAGTGCTTCTTGCAACGTCTAATCCAACAATAAAACCAGTTGCTCCAAATAGATATGGAGCATCGTTTTCTTCACAATTTCCACCAACTACTAAGTTTTCTCCAAATATACCACTGCCAGATATAGTATAAACAAACTCTATAGTTGTTATAGCACCTGAGCCCAACGTTATAGTGCCAGAGGCTGTAATAGTTATAGTGTTTTCTACTTCTGTTAGACAAGTGCCAGATAAGATTATAGAACCGGAGGTTGCTATTGATAACTCTATAGTATAAGTTGAAGACCCAGATAGAGTTGCCGTTCCATCTGTAGAATACAAATAGTCATTGCCGTATTCATAAGAAGAAGAGCCAGATAGAGTTATACTACCTGAGTTGATATACTCTACAACGACATAATACTCATTTGCAGAAGACCCAGATATAGTTATACTACCTGAGCAACTATAAGCAAATGAACCCTCACACTCACATATTATTTCTCCAGATAGAGTTATACTACCTGAGCAGTCATAAGTGTAAATGTTTTCCGCTATTGTTATAGAAGACCCAGATAAGATTATTGACCCTGTTGCTTCATATATCCATTGAGGGTCAAAGTATTCTATGGCTGAAGAGCCAGATAAGATTATGCTACCAAGGCCAGTCCAATATAATGGACCAAGAGTAAATGCTGCTCCACCTAAAGTAAAAGCAGAGCCAGTAGCATCGTATAAATACAACACACCGCTGTATTCATATAACGCGGCTGCGCTTACTAATAAGGAACCACTTGCAGTATATGGATAGACCTTTGAGTAAGCAGTGCTTGATATACCAGATATGACTAAGGGACCAGCACCTGCATACGCTACCTCATAGTTAGTGCTTGCGGTTCCAGATATAGAGACAGAGCCAGAAGTGGCTCTGGAGAAATCTATAGTTTTATTTGCTGCACCAGATAAAGCAAATGAGCCAGCAGCCGTCTTAGAATAGTTATTAGTATAACTCTTAGCAGCAGAACCACTTGCCGTAGTTGAGCCAGAGGTGGCCCTGGTGAAAGATATAGTTTTGCTTGCTGCCCCGCTTGCTGTTGAAGAACCTGAGCCAGAGTAAGTTCCACCTGCTACTGCTTCTGCCCAATCTACTGTTCCATATTGAGCGTAAGTGTAATCACCAACCTTTGAATATAGAATAATAATATGTGTATCATCTAAAAATGCTATGTGGTGATAAGCGGTTCTGTCTGTCGAGATTTCTACATTTGCGTCAAAAGAAACTGTATTAGTGCTACTAATCTTTCCTCTGACTATAGATTTACTATAAGTAGTTGTGGCTCTATTCAAGAATACTAAGAAATCTTTTTTATCAGATGCTCTTGTTGCAGCGTGGGAACCATTTACATAGGGAAGTTGAGTAGAGAAAGCAACTGCAGTTCCAAATGTAGGAGTGTTAGTGCTTATTGTTGCTGCTATAGATTTATTTACTGCTGTAGAAGTATAGCCAGTAAATGTAATCATTAGTTTTCCACTGTCTATATCTACAGGAGTTATATTCCTTGCACCAGATAATACATCTACATTTGTGGCATCTACTAAAGTTTCTGAGCCAGAAGTAATAGTAGTTCCACTGCTTACTGTGTGAATAAGACATTTTATTTTATAACTATCACCGAAGTCCTTATATGAAGTAGCAAACTTAGTAGAAGACAAGAAGCAGTTTCTCAATTGTAAATACTCTAAGCCATTGAAGCCAACTCCAGCGTAAATCTGCACTACGCTGTAAAGAGTATTTGCAGATGGAACATCAGAGGATATAGTTATTATAGTAGTATAAACATCTGTAGAACTTGAGGCCTCTCTAATATATGAGACGGCTATGTGTGTGCTATCTAAAACTGTCGCCCAAGCACCCGCTCTACCAGCATAGTTTCCGGACCCTGGAGCATCAACGTTTATAGGAGTGCCAAGTGTTATAGTGTTAGAAGAAACAGAGCCTACCACTGCTCTTAGGTCTGCACCAGTTTTTGTGTATAATACTAAGAAGTGTGTGCTATCATAAGAAACTACATTATGGACTAAACAGTTATCAACTTCTTCTATTATTACTTCACTGCCAACAGATATGCTTGTTCCGCTTATACTACCTGCTTTTACTCTTGCTCTATTTGATTTGCCAGAAGTAGTAGCAGTATAAGCGGCTACAAAATGAGTAGCGTCTAACTTACAAATACTATGAATAGTAGTTGCTGCTGTTCCAGTAATAACTGCTTCAGAGCCCCAAGTAAATGTAGCGTCAGCCATTTGTATCCTTATTTAGAAGAAGTGGGCTGAGCATAAAGCCCAGCCCGTAATAAACTTTTTGAATACCCCGTCATAGTTATACGCGGAGTAATCTTCATTGTGCCACTGCTCAGTCCAAACTGAGTTGGGGCGTAATTTTAACGGAACCACCGCCAGCAATTTGTTATCGTAATGGCTCTTTATCCATTACATCTTATGGTTTCTTTTCCCATAAGTTCAGACTATATCATAACCTCTTTCGAGGTCCCCGGCGTTCGTGAGAGGATTATTTCGCCTCTTAGTCGTTGAGCCTTCCCTCTTGTTAGAGGGCTTGGTTGCTGATTGCCATTTCAGGTTTCCAGCAATTAACCAGGTTTTCATAATTTCTTATGCCGCCATTTCCAACGGTATAGCGTAGGGTCCATCAGTAAATCTTTCCGCCCAAAGCAATCCAGTGCCTGCACTGTCGGTTACATAGTATCCATAGATACTTGCTTCCGCGCCAGTGAACGTGAATGTAACCTGAGCGTGGGAACCAGTAGTTGTTCCAGTAGAAGTTACTACTGTCCAGTTGGTTCCAGTTAGAGCGTTTGCAGTATAACCGTTGCCCGTGCTTTCTGTGTAAGAAGCAAGAGCATCACCCTCTGCGGGTGTTCTGTTATTGGTGAAAAGTTTTAACTTTACGTCTGAAGCCGTAGCAAAGTTTAGCATATACTTCAACATAAGAACTTCACCAACATCAGGGACTAATAGCGCCATTGAAAACCTCCAAAATAAAAAAGAACATAGTTTTCTACCAACGGTAGATGTCATATCGGTATAGAGTTATCTTTATGCAGGCGAAAACTTTATGCCTGCCAACGACAATCTCGTGTTAGACGACGGCTTGACACTTCCGTCGTCCTCTATAATAACAGAGGCATAACCTCCATTGTTATCAGTTGCGAATACTAAATGTGCTGCTGGTCTATATCCAACTGGCAAAGTGAAAGCAGATTGTCCAGCAGTTCCGTCTTTTATTACTCCCTTCAATTCTATATCTCCATCTGGGTTTATTCTATAAGCAGCAGTATCATAACTACTTCCATAATCTACCCAAGAGTTTGTGAAAGAAGCAGGAGCAGTCCAATCAGAGTTTAGTCCTCTTACTTTACCTGTGCATATTATACTTCCGCCACTCTTTGGTATAATGAGCAAATCTAAGTCCTCATCTATAGAGACAGACCAAGGATTATCGCTGTTGTAATGTTCTATAAATGTTGTTTCGCTAATATAAGTGCCAGGATTGAATAATATGTCGTCCCACCATTGTCTCTGTGCCCTTGAGAATATAGTCATAGAAACTGGAGAAGAGTTTCTTGAAGCAACTGTTATATCGCTTATAGTTGTATCATCGTCTATAGAGAACTCAAACTTCGCTGTGTCATAACCAATACCCAAGTGAATAAGACCAGTTGATAACACTGCAGAATAAACACTGTCGTCTGATATAGATAGACCAGCGTTGTATAATCTAAACTGTAATTTGTTGTCTCCACTATATTGACCAGCATAAACGCTAAACTTCATATAAGAAAAATAAGCATAGAAAGAATATATTTGACCACTTCCCCAAACTGATAGACACCTTGCTGAATGAGTAGTAGTGCCAGAACTCTTAGGTATTATGCAAGTATTATATGAAGTAGGTGTGAATACAGTTGTCTTTACTCCAGCAGTTATGGTTGTTCCATTTACTTTGAACGACTTAGAATATAAAGCATTGTCGTCGTCATCCCACCATATACAAACGAAATGAGAATAGGGCGCTATAGTTGTAATATAGGCGTGGCCATTATATTCTATATCTTCTGCTCCATAAGAATAAATCTCTACTGCAGAACCAAATGTAAGTGTGTTTCCAGATATAGAAACTGCTGCAGCGGTAATCTTACTTGTGCCAGTATTCTGGTTTGATAATATAGCAACTGTTGTAGAAGATTTATCTACTGATACTATATTGCTCATAGCAGAAGAAGTTGCTGAACCAGAAGAAGATACAGTTGTGCCAGATAGAGTTATGCCTACTCCATAAACTGTTCCACTTCCTTTTGTGTGCAAACACATAGCAGAAGTTGAGCCGAATACAACAACTCCCATAATATAGTTGTTGTTGAGACCATCGTCTATTTTAACAGCAGAGCCGCCATTTACTACAGCATAAACTTCTCCGAGTATATTGTTATAGCAAATCAAATAAGTAGTATCAGAAACCCTATCTATCTTAGAATAGATAGTCAAACCAGTTGAAGCAGAGGTTGCTGTATAAACTGTAGTTGGAGAGCCAAATGATATAGTGTCTCCACTAAGTGTGCCCTCTATTTTCTTTATAGTATATGTAAGACCACCATTGCTCAATTCCGTATAAGCAAATACAAAAGAAGTGTCGGATAACCTAACTACATTGCTTATAGTGAATACCTGATTAGAAGTAGAAGTTGCCATTACTTGAGTTTGTAATACGCCTTCTTTTGAGCAAATGCCCATTACATAATAAGTGCTGCCACCACCATAATAACGATAGATAGACACTGAGTGAGTGGCATCAACCATTGTTGCAAAATCTTTGCTTGTATCATATCCAGTTGTTGATACACCAGTAGATTTGTATGACCAAGAAGTAGAGTAAGGAACAAAAGAGCCATCGTTGTTTTCAAGTTTCAAGATTTCTTCTGGAGTAGCGTTGAAAGAAGTATTATCCAGATAAGCACTTATACCAGCACCAGTAGAAAAAGTAAATCCTCTTGCTGTGCTATCTATCATAGACATATCTACACCAGCGTCAGAAACTATACCATCGCCAAACTTTACAGGAGTAAATAGTTCGTTTGTAACTACCCAGTTGTCTGCATTATACTGGTCTTTAGTGTCTCCCTCAAGGTCATAGAGATAAGAGAAGGGTGGTATCAAATCTCCAACTCCTATATCACCTAACTCTTGTGCAGCACCAGGTTTAGCAATACCTTTTAGTTGAGCATAGGGGAAAAAACCTCCATTCTCGTCGCCACCCAACTTACATACTGTAGTCCAAGCGCCACCAGTATAATACTCTATGGTCAATTCATTTTTATCTAACCTTGCTCTCTGTGCTCCTTCTATTTCTGTTGTAGTTGAACCCATATAACCAGAAGGAGAAACTTGTAGATACTCATTTATCTGTGCTATCAAAGCATTTAGGAAACCAGTGGATACAGAGTTAGAGAATACAGCATTTACTGCTATATCTCCAGGGCCTATTGTTGCTGTAGTAGTTGAGCCAACTGGAGAAGAATAAGCACTCTCTGTTGTGTCTATGCAAACTCTTTTTACTCTATAATATAACAATCTACCAGTTGGGTTATCTACTGTTCCAGCATTTGGTATATTGCTATGAATATAGGTTTCTATCTCTACTCTTGTTGAGCCATCGGGTGTTCCCTCTGTTATTTCTGAGCCATCGTTTGAAAGAGAATACCAGTTAGTGTTATCCTCAGAAACTTGTAGAAGATAGTGAGATAGATTTGTCAAATTGTATTGTCTATCCCATTCTATTTTAGTTGCTTTAGTTGCAACTGGGTAAGCATAAACAGTTGGGACCGTTGGTGTTGTAGTTCCACCGCCTGCTGTATATCCCGCTTGAATGTTAGCATAGGTTGCATAAGCAGTTGTATCTAATCCAACTACTTTCTTTTCAACAGTAAGAGAACTTTCTCTATAGGTAGCAGCAAACTCTGATACACCTACAAGAGTGTGTATTCTCTTGTTTATCCATTCGCCGTCTCTATAATACCAACTGTCTTTTGTCTCAGCAACTACGCCATAGACCCATCTATCTGGCTCTATGTCTGTCCCTACTTTGCTTACTCTATCTATAATCCTTACTATATCACCTATCTCATAAAGGTCATAATCGCTTGAAGAAGTTATAGTATATTGAAAGTCAGAGTATAGGTAGTATCTCATTAGAGCGTCAGCAAGACCAACTCCATCTGCGTGTGCTATAATATACTGGCTCTCAAAAGAATATATCTCTTCATCGCCAGAGTTGAACTTTGAAATCTCTATCGTCTTATCGCCTTTGACTACTACAGTGTCGCCTACTACATTGAACTTTGTAATATGGAATGGTAATAGATTGTCTGGGTTATAGACAGCAAATGTGCCGTGCTTGTAATGATTTACAAATGTGCAAATGGTCTGGGTTATACCAGAAGCCATATCGGTATCCATATGTGCCGCAGTCGCTGCTATGATTTCTCTATTCTGGACTGTGTAAGTAATCTTAGTTGTGCTTTCGCCAGTGTCTTCGTCAATAGGGTCGTCTGTTGTATTGCCTGGATAATAACACAATGGCTGTAAATCAACACCAGCACTATCGTCGCTAAGAACCTGGTCTGTCAATACTTCGTGAGCCCACCAAGAAACCTTTGCTGCCTTATACTTCTCTTGAGTTTTCTTTATTCTTATTTCCCCAAGCATATTACCTGGGTCAGTAGCATCTGTATAACTCTCGAATAGGCCTGCTCCTGCTACACTATCTACATTCCAGTCATAAGAGCATAGGTGCCCGTGGTTGTCAAAATAGAAGACATAATGAAACTCATAGAGAAGGTTCTCTAATACATCCCAATAAGTTTTATCATCGCTTCTATCTACTATGAAGAAGTCAATAGTTTTGTCTATCTGACTTGCTGCTGTGTCATCTACGTCGTCAATAGTAAGACCGTTTATATTAGCAAGAGCAAATAGTTGATGGACTATAGAAGCACTCTCGTTTGAACTGTCCCATACTTTATAGTTAGTCCAAGATATGTTGCTGTCTATTTTCTTCTTGAGTAAATAACCAGGGTCAATACACTCAATCTTTACTCCATCTATAAGAATGGTAGAGCGTATCTCAAAGTTCTTCCTTATGAAGCCATTGAAGTAGTCATCTCCATTGTGGTCTTTAATAACTATGATATAATCTGTCTTATTGTTTTCTGCTCTTAGGAGTTTGCCGAGTATATCCCTGCTGTCTTGGTTATTAACTACTAAGTCGAAACTGCAACTATTGACCGATGGCTTCAAATCGTTGTAGAGTTGTTTAGTTGAGCGTAGTGTTTCTAATTTTACATAATCTGTTATATCGACTACAGGTTCGCCGTCATTAAAGTTTATAGTGAATAACCAATCTGCCATTTATACGGTTCCTTTAGCAATCAAACTTTCTGTTGTATCACTGATAAGTATGCTCAACTCCTCTATAGTCATTGTCCTATCTGTCATAACGCCAACTCCGTTAAACACATTTACTGTAATATAAACGTCTGGTGCTTCAGTATATTGTGCTGCAGTTGAGCCACCACCGCCACTTGTAGTTGTCTCTGCTCCTGCTGCCGTAAGGTCTCCAGGTGTTATCTCTGCTATCTGTCCAGTGGTCAAATCTCTATATGTCATATGACCCATTTTAACAGTTCCTAAACTAAGAACTCTAACTACATCTGATATAAAGTTGAATACTGCTGCGATTGCATTTGAAATAGCATTTCCTATGGCTATTAAGAAGTTAGCGACTGGTCTTATTACTTTATTGAAGAACCAAACGAATATATCCCCGAGCACTTTAATAATAGGTCCCAACATTTCCAATAATGGCATTAAAATAGCACCAAGAGTTTTTCCTATTATGTTTAGGATACCAACCATTGGAGTAAGAAGATTGTTTATCACTGGCTCTAATACTTTCATCATTGCCGTTAGAATAGTTTGCATAGGGTTCATAAGTTGCATAACAGAACTTAGTTGCATAACCATTCCTATGAGAGGGCCGAAAGCATTTGCTACATTTGCTATGACACCAAGTATATCACCAAATATACCTAAGTCAAAGTTGAAGCCGCCACCACTACTTCCACCTGTTGAAACTGGAGCAGGCTTCTCGTCTGCCATAGGTGCTGCTTTATCTGTTGCTGCTTGATACTGTGGCTCAAGCGGTCTATTTACTATATCTGTTATTGCTTTCTTCAATCCCTCTAACTCTGGAGCGAGAGGGCCTAATACATCTCCGAGTAAATCTATAGCATTTACAAATGTGTCTTTCAGAGCAGTCGGAACCATCCCTAATGTCTTATTCCACTCTTCCCCCATCTTCTTTGTGTCTATTGGAATTGGCTCTTTTATTTCGTCTATTGTTTTCTGGTCAATCTTCAAAGTAAGCATTTCTATTTGCTTAGCATTCTTGAATAGACCTATCTTCTGTCCTGCTTCTAATACTTTGTTTATGCCTGTGAGTATTTGATTTATCATCCACTCTATAGGAGTTGATATAGCATTGAGTGTAGTAATAAGAGCATTGACTACTGTCTGCCAAGCAAACTTTATTCTGCCACCTATCCATTCGAAAGCATATCTAAGTGGCTCCCAAAGTGTTATAGCAACTGACTTCAGTAGTTGCCACATTAGGTCAAGAGTTGTTTTCCATAGTTTTAATAAAAACTCAAAGACAGATTTGGCTGCATTTGCTATAAACTCTAAAGAGAATACTTTCCTTATCATATTTCCTGCTGTAGCAAATGCTGCTGCTGCTACCTCTGGGAACCTAACAAAGAAAGCAACTACTTGGTCTCTATGCTCATCTAACCAACCAGTCATCTTCTTTATTATAGGTGCCATAGCAGTTGCTGCTGCTGAAGCAAGAGTTCCTAAGATACCACCTATACTTTCTTTGAGTGAGTTGAAGTTGTTCTTGAAAATTTCCATTGAGCCAGCAACACCCGAAGCAGCGGCTTCTGCCATCCCTGCATAACCTTTCTTGATAACATCAACCGCTGCTCCTGCTTTTAGTTGTTCGGCTGTTAGTGTTTTTAGTTGTGGGAGCAACTCTCCGAGTTCTCCGGTCATACCAGCGTATGTCTTTGATATATTCTTTACTGCACCTTCTAAACTTATCATCCCTGTGGATGCTAAGTTGGTTGCTGCGTCCATTATGTTGTTTATCTGTGCTTCACCCATACCAAGAGTTGCTAAGAATGCTTGCTGTTGTATAATCGCCTCGTCAGAGAAAATAGTAACCTTACTCATAGCCAATGCTGTTTGCTTTAAACTATTGACTGCTTTACCATTGATATAAGGATTATTCTTCGCTGCAGCAATCAACCTAAGTTCAGTTTTCTCTTGTTCTCCAAATGCTTTTATACTTTCGCTAACACCCTTTACAACTGCACCTATAGAGAAACCAATACCGACTGCTTTCAGTATATTACCTAAACTCTTTGCTGCACCACCGAGTTTCTCAAGATTAGAAACAGCAGAGTTTGTTCCAGCCTTAGTATCATCAGTAGAAGTAATCCTATATTTAACTTCAGCAGCCAAAGGTTATCTCCTTCGTGGTCTTGACATAGCACTGTTCTTCATTTTAGCAGTTTGTGCTTCTTGGTCTTTCTTTATCTTCTCCACATAGACATTCTGTAATATATCAAATACTACCATTGTCTTCTGTGGTTGGTCCATAGCACCTCCAGAATACGGCAAGTGAAGATACTCACCGTTTCTTTTGCTAACACACCTAAGGAACGTTTCAATCCAGGGCCACCACTTTACCCTAAGTTGTTTCAGTTCAGCAGGTATCCTTACGTCTCCGTTGAGGACGCTTCTTGCTGCTCTTTCAACATCTTCGCGTTCCTTACTACTAAAGGGAGTGATTTCTGCCATTCTCCCATAACATACATAAAGCAAGAAGACGAAGAGATTATCAACTTCGCTACTTCTTCATTAGACGCTTGCTCTTCACCACTTGTGAAGTTATGCTCAACTATCCACTTGGGAAGATTTGTCTTCATAAACTTCAGGTTAGCGTTAGCATCGCCTTGTAGTTGGTTGCTCTCATCTACAGTTGGCTCTCTCATTACGATAAAGACCTCTGCCTTATCATATGGCTCGCCATCATCCTTATAGAAGTTATCACCAATCTCAATCTTCTTTTTGAATAGCCCTACGCTCTTCTTCAAATCCATATTGTTCTCCTTTAGATATATTTCGCTGACCTACCATCTACTAATTCTATTGTGCAGGCCTCTAAAGCGCCTTCAAGTGCTCTTCCCTCTATGGTCATTGTTATTCTATCTGGGCCACCAACGTTTGGATTAGCAGAAGTGATAACAACCTTTGGTAGAGTAATAGTCATTTTGTAAGGCGTAGTTCCACTTACATATTCTGTGCTGGTGAAGGTAAGGACTACTGCTACTGTTGCGCCTGTCTTGAAGTATGTCTCCCTGAAGGTATTCAAGTCGGCATCGAACAGAGTGTCCATTGAGATAGTTATATCTCTCTTCTGAACTTCTGGCTTTATCATATAAAGACCACTACCCATTGTCTGTTGTGGCTCTTCTATGTTGTTGCTGTAAGTGAAAGTGAAACCAGTTATAGCGTCAGAATAAGTTCCACCACCTGCTATTGACAAAGAGCCATTCTGGAACATAAATGGGATTTTATCATTATATGCTGGTGTGCCGTGGATTTCTTTGTTGGTCTCTTCTGTCTTTGCTACAAAGGTGAAGGTGCCACGTAGATAATCTTTGGCTGCTGCTTCTAATACCATCTGTGAAACTTCACAACCACAATAAGCGTGGGTGTCTGCCTTTCTATCTATAGCCATAGATATACTCGGTAGAGAAGTTAATACTCCGCCTGCTATTGGCTCCATAGTGTGAGTATAAACGTCAGAGGGGCTTTCTACTGGTGAAGACGGCTCACTGCCTAATGCACAAGCAATCAATAGAGAGCCAGCACCAGCGTCTCCATCTGCAGGTTTCATTATCATAGCCAAGTCGCCTGAGCCACTTACTGCTACAATGTCCATTCTCCTTGAGGTCTTTGCCCCAACGAGAACATCCTCTTCAACCATCTCTGGAACCCAGTTGATGCTCTCAGAGTTTAAATCTACTAACATCGCGTTTGCGTCCATCTCCTTGTAGGTGCCCCAAGCGTCCTCAAGGATGACCTGAACTTTAGCGTCCTGTCCGGAAATAACAGCCATTTTTGGCCTCCTTATACAATGTCTTTTCTAATAACTATCGTCAAACGGCAAGCCTTGAGGTCTGCTTGGCCTTGGACTTCTTGAAAATAAACTACACTCATTTCTGGAGATACTTCTAAGTTATGCCCAGAAACTCCCAGTGTATAATTCGCTGATAACATATTCCTCATAGCAGAAGCATATCTCAAAATCATATTTGATAGATAAGTTTCTCTATATCCACCTATGACTATTGTGATTTGAATACCACATTCAACTTGGTCTGAACCAGTTGTGAGTAGTTTCCAATCTTCAGC
>Ga0209079_10000318_pt1 | contig 20154 bp, 22 predicted proteins | sample PPLLaktember2015_2_FD_187259 | JGI IMG/M metagenome (GOLD analysis project Ga0209079, IMG submission 187259) | Freshwater sediment microbial communities from Prairie Pothole Lake near Jamestown, North Dakota, USA - PPLs Lake P7 Core (6) Depth... | ecosystem: Environmental > Aquatic > Freshwater... | reverse complement strand
TGAATCCTGCGCAGGCCTCCGCGCCGCTCAACCGCTCGCGGTGATCTTGGCATACTCGGGGCTGTGATTCGGACTGGATGAGGCCGTTCCATCGCGCTTCAAGAGTGTGCGATTCCACCCCCTCAGGTCTGGGCGGATCGGTGATCAAGCGGCTTCGATGGACAGTCGCAGTCCCAGCGCCTGCAGCACGGTGGCCAGACTTTGAATTTCAGGATTTCCGTCCTTTGAGAGCATCCGATAGAGATGTTCCCGATTCAGTGCGGCGGTCTTTGCCAGCCGGGTCATGCCGCCGCGCGCTTCGGCCACGTGCTTGACGGCGAGCAGAAAGGCTTCACGGTCTCCAGCTTCGAGGGCCGCGTCCAGATAGGCCGCGGCTTCAGCGGGGTCTTGCAGGTCGTCCATGAGTTTGGCGTGGTACTTTCGACTTCGCATGAGGCTTCCTCCGTCGTTGATAGTCGGCCCACAACTGTTGGGCTAGTGCAATATCTGCCGGTTGAGTCGCTTTGTCCCCTCCGCACAGCAGAAGCACGACCGTGTTTCCATCCAATGCGCAGTAGACTCGATAGCCTGGGCCATGGTGTTCGCGTAATTCGATCACGCCAAGCCCTACAGCTTTGTGATCTCCCCAATTGCCAAGGCTGACGCGGTCGAGCCTTGTGCGGATACGGGCTCGGACGGTGCGCTCGCGAAGACCGTCGAGCCAACGAGAAAACGGCTCGTCACCCGCTGCGGTTTGATAGATGACCAAGGTCTTCGGATGCGGTTCGCGCATGGGTTTAAAATGTAGCGTAAGAGCTACAGTCTGTCAACCGCATGCAGGCAGAACGGGGAGAGGCTCAGACAGGAACAGGTACCGAGAGTCTCTTCTTAAGCCTGCTGTCGTTTCCTGGGGAGACGTCACTTCGAGTTGAGCCCGATACGAGGCAGGCGGCAGGCCCGCTAAGGCGTCATGGAGCCGCTCTTCGTTTTAGTCGCTACAGGGCAATGCCGCACTGATCTCTCGGACCTGCTCTAGCCCTAGTAATCGAACTCGTAGGCATTGAGCACTTCCGTCCGATAGGACCCGGTTGGATCAATCGATGAAGGCGTTCTGATCCCGCTTTTCGTTCGGATATACCGTAGTTGGATGGTCGATCGGCACATCAGGACATGAACCGCTCTGCGATCAGCTCCGGGCCATAGTCCGAGCGAATCGCCGAAGGCAAGCCTTTGACCGCCTATGGAGTGGAGAATGGGAGAAGGACTACTGCAAAGCTAGTTGAAAAATTGGAGCGGGAAAAGGGATTTGAACCCTCGACCCTCGCCTTGGCAAGGCGATGCTCTACCACTGAGCTATTCCCGCTCTCAAGAGGCCTAAAGAAGAGGGGGGATTCTACTGAGACGGGCTCGCACTGTCAAGCAGCTCGATCCAAGAAATTGGTGGAACCAAGCAGCTTACGATTGGGCCACGAGAGACTAAGTCGTTACCAAATGGTAGCGCGCTGTATTTGTAGCCTGAATACTATCCAACACATTGGTTTTATTGTGTTTGCTGCGAGTCTGTCTTGTCCGTACTAGGGCCATTGGTACATGAACTACTCATTCATGGCCTGATCATGAATTTTGATCCTGTCACGGTAGTAGATCATATAGTCTTTATATAACAGTAACTTGTAAATTTGCGTCCATTGCGATCCTGCGCAAAAACAATGGTTTGGATATTGCGATAACGAAGTGCCGTTATGACCAAGAATATTCACCAGATGTCTAACGAGATCAAGAATCACGAGCTTGATTTAGCTAAGCGTGGTGGTGGGTTCTTGGCAGCTCAATCAGGAAGGGGGGTGGTGGAGTTCAGCTGTGCGGAAGTAAAGGGTACGCGGGCTCTTTGAGCCCTCAACTTAGGAGGTGTTCACAATGTTTTTGTCACGCAGACAGTTTTTGAAAGTCTCTGCGGGAACTGTCGCCGCGGTGGCGGTGGCAGACAAGGTCCTGGCGTTGACCGCGCTCCAGCCGGTCATCGAAGTCGGGAACCCGCTGGGTGACTATCCGGATCGGTCGTGGGAGCGTGTCTATCACGATCAATACCGGTACGATTCATCCTTCACCTGGTGTTGTTCGCCGAACGACACGCACGCCTGCCGCATTCGGGCCTTCGTCCGGAACGGTGTGGTTATGCGCGTCGAGCAGAACTATGACCACCAAACCTATGAAGACCTCTACGGCAACCGCGGAACGTTCGCACACAATCCGCGCATGTGCTTGAAGGGCTTCACCTTCCATCGCCGCGTGTACGGCCCCTATCGTTTGAAGGGTCCGTTGATGCGGAAAGGCTGGAAGGCGTGGATGGACGACGGTTCCCCCGAACTGACGCCGGACACCAAGCGGAAATACAAGTTTGACAGTCGCTTCCTGGACGACATGCTCCGCGTGTCCTGGGATACGGCCTTCACCTATGCTGCCAAGGCGATGGTGATCATTGCCACGCGGTATAGCGGTGAAGCCGGTGCGCGTCGTCTCCGCGAGCAGGGTTATGCTCCGGAAATGATCGAAATGATGAAGGGTGCAGGTACCCGGTGCTTCAAGCATCGCGCTGGTATGCCGGTGCTCGGTATTCTCGGTAAGATGGGCAACACCCGTATGAACGGTGGTATCAACGCGTTGTTGGACACCTGGATTCGGAAGGTCAGCCCGGAACAGGCGCAGGGCGGCCGTTATTGGTCGAACTACACCTGGCACGGCGACCAGAACCCAGCCCACCCCTGGTGGTCCGGGGCTCAGGGTTCCGACATCGACCTTTCCGACATGCGCTTCTCCAAGCTGAACACCAGCTGGGGTAAGAACTTCGTCGAAAACAAGATGCCGGAAGCTCACTGGAAGTTGGAATGTATCGAGCGCGGCGCCCGCGTGGTCGTCATCACGCCCGAATACAATCCGACCGCCTATCGTGCCGACTACTGGATGCCGCTGCGTCCGGAGTCAGACGGCGCCCTCTTCCTGGGTGCCATGAAGATCATTGTCGATGAAAACATGCACGACATTGACTTCCTGAAGTCATTCACCGACGCGCCCATCCTGGTGCGTACCGACACCCTCCAGTATCTGGATCCGCGGGATGTGGTGAAGGACTATGCATTCCCCGACTTCTCGAAGAGCTACTCGGGCCGCATGCAATCGTTGAAGCCGGAGCAGATCGAACGGCTCGGCGGTATGATGGTCTGGGATCTCAACAAGAAGCAGGCGGTGCCTCTCCATCGTGAACAGGTGGGATGGCACTATACGAACAGCGGTATCGACGCAGCCCTCAACGGCACGTTCCGTGTGAAGCTGCTCAACGGTCGTGAGATCGATGCGATGCCGGTGTGGCAGATGTATCTGGTGCACTTCCAGGACTACGACCTGGATACCACGCATCAGATCTGCCGTACCCCGAAGGACCTCATCGTCCGGTGGGCCCGCGACTCAGGCACGATCAAGCCGGCCGCGATCCACAACGGTGAAGGTACCTGTCACTATTTCCATCAGACCATTAACGCCCGCGGCGCCGCGATGGTGCTCATCATCACCGGTAACGTCGGGAAGTTCGGAACGGGACAGCATACATGGGCCGGTAACTACAAAGCCGGAACATGGACCGCCACCCCCTGGTCCGGCGCTGGTCTGGCCGTGCATACCGGTGAAGATCCGTTCAACATCACGACGGATCCGAACGCGCACGGTAAGGAAATCAAGACCAAGTCGTACTACTACGGCGAAGAGGTCGGTTATTGGAACCACGGTGATACAGCCTTGATCGTCAATACTCCCAAGTATGGACGCAAGGTCTTCACCGGGAAAACCCACATGCCGACCCCGAGCAAGTTCCGTTGGGTGACCAACGTCAACGTGCTCAACAACGCCAAGCACCATTACGACATGGTGCGCAACGTGGATCCGAACATCGAGACCCTGATCACTCAGGACATCGAGATGACCTCGGACGTCAACCACAACGATATCGCCTTTGCCTGTAACTCATGGATGGAGTTCACCTATCCGGAAATGACCGTGACGGTGTCCAATCCCTGGGTGCAGATTTGGAAGGGTGGTATTCGCCCCCTGTACGACACCCGCAACGACCTCGATACCTTCGCAGGCGTGGCGGCGAAATTGTCGGACATGACCGGCGACAAGCGCATGAAGGACTACTTCGCGATGGTCTATACCAACCGCGTGGACGTCTATGCGCAGCGTATGCTCGATGCCTCCTCGACCTTCTACGGCTACTCAGCAGACGTCATGCTGAAGTCGGAAAAGGGCTGGATGGTCATGGTCCGTACCTATCCGCGGCACCCCTTCTGGGAAGAGACCAACGAGTCGAAGCCCATGTGGACCCGCAGCGGCCGGTACGAGAACTATCGTATTGAGCCGGAAGCCATCGAGTACGGCGAAAACTTCATCTCTCACCGTGAGGGACCGGAAGCGACACCGTACCTGCCGAACGCCATCTTTACGACGAACCCCTATTGTCGTCCGGATGACTACGGTATTCCGATCACGGCGCAACATCACGATGACAAGACAGTCCGTAACATCAAGCTGTCCTGGCACGAGATCAAGCGTCACAGCAACCCGTTGTGGGAAAAAGGGTACCAGTTCTACTGCGTCACCCCGAAGACCCGCCACCGGGTGCATAGCCAATGGTCGGTGAACGACTGGGTGCAGATCTATGAGTCGAACTTCGGCGATCCGTACCGCATGGACAAGCGGACGCCTGGTGTCGGCGAACACCAGTTGCACATCAACCCGCAGGCCGCGAAAGACCGCGGCATCAACGACGGCGACTACGTCTATGTGGACGGAAACCCGGTGGACCGGCCGTACCGCGGCTGGAAGCCGAGCGATCCATATTACAAGGTTGCACGGTTGATGATCCGGGCGAAGTACAACCCCTCCTATCCGTACCACGTCACGATGGCGAAGCACGCCCCGTACGTGGCGACGCCGAAGTCGGTGAAAGGCCACGAGACACGTCCGGACGGACGCGCCATCGCGGTGGACACCGGTTATCAGTCCAACTTCCGGTATGGGGCCCAACAGTCCTTTACCCGGAACTGGTTGATGCCGATGCACCAAACCGACTCACTCCCGGGTAAGCACGCGATTGCCTGGAAGTTCAAGTGGGGCTATCAGGTCGACCACCACGCGATCAACACGGTACCGAAGGAATGTCTCATCCGCATCACGAAGGCGGAAGACGGCGGTATCGGTGCACGTGGTCCGTGGGAACCGGTCCGGACAGGCTTCACGCCGGGTCAGGAAAACGAGTTCATGATCAAGTGGCTCAAAGGCGAACACATCAAGATCAAGGTGTAAGGCTGCGAGTCGGACAACTTGAATGGAAATGTGTCAGTAACAATGAGTCACTACATTCGGATCATGACTACAAGGAGGATTCACAATGCCAGAAGTTTATAACTGGCAACTGGGACGGAAGATGCTGTATCCCTACGAGGAACGGCATCCGAAGTGGCAGTTTGCCTTTGTGTTCAACATCAATCGGTGCTTGGCTTGTCAGACCTGTTCGATGGCCGACAAGTCGACCTGGCTCTTCTCGAAGGGGCAGGAATACATGTGGTGGAACAACGTGGAAACGAAGCCCTACGGCGGATATCCACAGTTCTACGACGTGAAGATCACCCAGCTCATCGAGCAGGTGAACCCGGGTGGACAGGTGTGGAACGTCCGCGTGGGACGCAAGCACCATGCGCCATACGGCGTGTTCGAAGGGATGACCATTTTCGACGCAGGCGCCAAAGTCGGCCAGGCGGCGATCGGGTACATTCCGACGGACCAAGAGTGGCGGTTCGTGAACATCTATGAAGATACGGCGACCTCGATGCGCGCCCTCGTGGAAGGCATCGACAAGACCGGATTTTCACGGGACGAACCGTGGAAGATGACGGGCAGCAGTCTGCCGGAGCATGAGACGTTCTTCTTCTATCTCCAGCGGATTTGCAACCACTGCACGTATCCAGGCTGCCTGGCAGCCTGCCCGCGCAAGGCGATCTACAAGCGGCCGGAAGACGGCATTGTGTTGATCGACCAGAATCGTTGCCGCGGGTACAAGAAGTGCGTGGAGCAGTGCCCGTTCAAGAAGCCGATGTATCGTGGAACCACACGCGTGTCTGAAAAGTGCATCGCGTGCTATCCGCGTATCGAAGGTAAGGACCCGTTGACCGGTGGCGAGCCGATGGAAACGCGCTGTATGGCTGCCTGCGTCGGAAAGATCCGTATGCAGAGTCTGGTGCGCATCGGTGAGGACGGTCTCTGGGCGGAAGATCGTTGGCATCCCCTGTACTACACGATTCGTGTGGAGCAGGTGGCGCTTCCGCTGTACCCACAGTGGGGCACCGAGCCCAACGGCTACTACATCCCACCGCGGCACAGCCCCCGTGGCTATGCGCGGCAGATGTTTGGCCCGGGCGTGGACAACGCCATCGAGAAGTATCTCGTGCCAAGCCGCGAACTGTTGGCGGTCCTCCAGCTCTGGAGAGCCAGTCAGCAGATCGTCTTCCGGTACGACGTCATTCCTGGTCCGAAGGTGTTTGAGACTCAGATCCACGGTAAGCGTTTCGAGATGTACAACGATACCGTGCTGGGCTTCAACAAGTCGGGCAAGGAAGTGGCGCGTATTCAGGTCGAAGAGCCGATCTACATTCGGCCGGCCGAGCGCGTAACCTGGCTGTAATCTAAGTCAGGGTCGCTTCAGTGAGGGGTGGGGTTCCTTCGGGGGCTCCGCCCCTCACCTATTTAGAGAGAAGTCTATGGCCTCTGCTTGTGTCCTGCTCAGGTCATCGCATATTTAGGGAAATCACCGGAAGGACAGTCGAACTAGTTCTCTTTGACCCCGCTGCCCATCCCATATCAGTCTTTTGGTCCGGGTAAATGGCCCATCTGCACACTTGACGGGTTCCCAGGCCTCACGTACAGTCACAGGATCCTTCCTAGTTTCCGCGATGATCATGGAGGATCTTGGGTGCCTAATCAGTCAAAACCGTCTATTCCCTTTGCCGCGCAAGCAGTTCCATTCGATGAACTGCTGGCCTCGGGGAAAGTTCCGCAAGAGTACGTTGCAACCGAGTATCTTGGCCAGCAGTTCGTTGAACGACTCGTTCACTATATCCTCAGTGTCCCGGCCGGTAGTTACACGATGGCGCAGTTGAGTCATTTGCTCGAACAGCTTGATCCGCGCGCCCAGGTGTTTTTCTTCAAGCGACTGAAAGAAACCAGCCCGGACAGCCTGAAAGATTTTGCGCCGCTCTACTATGGTTTCATGAACGAATTCCATTCCCTCCTCTTTACCTAGCCGTCCTGAAAATTTTTCTTGTTGCCGGTAGTTTCTCATGTATAATTGAGAGGTTAATATTTTTCAGATGAAGGAGCATCATGAACTCAAGCCTGCAACGAGCCGTCACTAGCTTTTACAACCTCATTTATGAGGCCCAAACCTTTGCGACGGCGATGGCCCGGATCGATACAGCAGAGCAAGAGCACTATGCCGGGCGGATCGAAGGCCTCAACTGGGTGCTCGATCGGTGCCAGGAGCTCGAAGACATGGACACCAATCTGACGCCGTCGTCGCTCCAGCGCGTGCTGGGTGAAGTGAAGTCCGACCTCGATCATGAATTGTCGGTCCAGAGACGGGAAAAAGGCCGCAGAGCGGATGGCAGGGAAGAGGCCCTGAATTTCGTGTCGGATTACCTGTCCAGTCTCATCACCGCGACCGAGATCGAGTCAGCCAAGACATCCGTCTAAATCGCACTGCGGGTCGTGTGCTTCTCTGGTCACGTCCTCTTCCCCCCTCTAACAGGCGTGTAGCATGGCCTTGGCACGAGAGTGGATTATCTTCGCCCTCTGCCTCGGGGCAGGGGGGCATCTCGCGTTGGGCTTTGTGTTGCACGCTCCAGACCTCTGGCCATGGAGTCGCGCAGGCCTGTATGGCCTCCTTAGCGGGTTGGTCATCTACGTTCTTGTGCAAGTGCTGCGCTTCCTCTGGTCGCGGGTGCATGCCAAACGATCTGACCTGGAACAGGATGCCCGTGACTAGCCTGGCCATGCGCGAATTTTCGTTCATCCCGCCTATACATCAAGTGCACGACGGAATCCATTGACCCTCGGCTCGTCCTTGCATAAAATCCCACCATGTCTGTTCCACCTAAGTGGCCAATGGGCGGGGCTGGGCCGTTCGGCATGCCGATGAGGAAGTCGCGCGCCAATGTCCCGCAAAAGGCCGAACAATTCGGCGCCTTCCAGGCGTCGCTCTTATATTGCCCCCATTGTCGCATTGCCACACCCACGCGAGAGCGGCTGTTGCTGGTCTTGCCGTCAGGCAATCTGTACGAATATCTCTGTCAGCACTGCGGTACTTCAACCGGCTCCAAGACCGATACCAACAGCGTTGACCTTGGGATTTCAGAAGGCTGACTCAGTTTACGTTTGAAAGGCTGCGAAGGGACAGGAAAGCACCTTCCCTGCGCCCCTCGCCCCTAGGAGAGAGTTCTGCGAGCTGTAGAGACTGTCACGTGACAGCGGTGGATCAACTCCGGCAAGAGACCCGCTTCATCCGACTTGTTCGAGGGGAATCCCTTCCTCGATCAGCATCACTGGAATGTTTTCGCGAATGGGGTAGAAAATCTTCGCGTCGGCGCGCACCAGGCCGCCATCGACAAGCTGAGTGACGCCTTGCTTGCCCCTATTTTGTAGCTTGCCACGTCCAATCGCCTCGTTGACACGCTGAATGAGACTTTCATCTGCCAGTGAGAGAGGCTGTTTTGTTTCAGGGCAGCAAAGAATTGCTAACAGATCCTTGTCTATAGCCATCACATTTCCCTTCATCGAGCGCACAGACCGGGGTTACACTTTTCAGCATTTCTTTAGAATAGTGCACCGCACGCCGTGAGATCAAGAGAACGCGGCGTGCTTCTGTGGCACTATGGTTTCTGTTACACTTGCACAGTATAGGTGGTCATCATGATTCAGGTGGAGTTCCATGCTACGTGATCTCTGGCGGATCTTTGCTGCAGGTCTCTTTCTACTCGTCCCGGCTTGGGCCACCTATCTCGTCCTTAACACCCTGTTCTGGACCCTCGACGAGCTGCTTACCAAAATGGTCGGTGACCGGTTCCCTCTTCACCTTCCTGGTCTCGGGTTCATCACCCTGATTATTCTGGTCATCGCCGTGGGAGCGTTCACGACTCACCTGATCGGTCAACGCATCGTAGAGTACCTTGAACGCCGGTTGGATCGAATTCCTCTGGTGCGCAGCATCTATTTGACGATGAAGGGCATGACTGACATTCTGAACTTTCGGTCGAGATTCGGTCAAAGCACCGTAGTGGCGTTTCCATTTCCTCGTGACGGACTTTGGGCGCTGGGATTTGTCATGGGAACAGCTCCCTCCGTACTTCAAGTTTCACCCATCGATCGGCTTTTGATGATCTTTGTTCCAACGGCCATCCATCCGTTTACAGGCTATCTCGCCTTTGTGCCGGAAAAACAGGTGCACCCCCTGAATTTACCGGCTGAAGATGCTATGAAAATGGAGTTTTCCGCCGGTCTGTTCAAGCCGGCAGCCGGCTGGCTGCAACCCCCTTACGCATGAAAGCGATTGAGATGACCAACCAGCAGGAATGGAATATCCGGCCGGGCCGTCTTGCCGATGTCGAGCGCCTCGTCGCATTCAGTCAAGCGATGGCCTTGGAGACCGAGGGACGACGATTAGACACCGATCGCCTTCAACGGGGGACGCGGGCTCTCCTGAATTCAACCATTCATGGATTCTTTCTGGTGGCTGAACAGTCGCAAACCAACCAGGTTGTGGGCCAACTGATGATCACCTATGAATGGAGTGACTGGCGCAATGCGTCATTTTGGTGGATTCAAAGCGTGTATGTCGATCCGGCCTGGCGGCGGCAGGGCGTTTTTCGGAACATGCACGCGCAGGTGATCGAGCGAGCGAAGGCCGATCCGAGCGTGTGCGGCGTGCGCCTCTATGTGGAGTCGGAAAACCGGATAGCGCAGGAAGTGTATCGGAAGGTCGGGCTGAAGCCGTCGTCCTATGCGGTGTTTGAGAACGATTTTGTTCTGGGACACCAGCAAAGTATGACGGACCGTCCGGATGAAGCTTAAGGAGGGTTCTATATGTCAGTAGGGCGAGTCCTTAGTATCGCACTCTTGGGGCTAATGATGACGCAAGGTTGTGCCTTTAGCCGGGGCACCCTCGGCGACGAAATCAGAGCTGATGCCGTTACTTCAATCAAGAAAGGCTCGTCGACGAAGGCTGAAGTGCTCGCATTGCTTGGCGCGCCTGATCGTTTGCTGCAAGTCAACGGTCGAGATGTGTTCCAGTACTACCGATACGATGCCAAAGCGGGAAGCCTCTTGTTGATAGTTGTCAATTTTTCACGCTTGTCCGTCAAGAGCGATGACCTGTTCGTCATCCTGAACCGTGAAGGGATCGTCGAGGAAGTCATTTCATCGAAGCGGACGGACGGGCTGGAGTTTCGGTTCTGGCCATTCGGAGAATGATATGGTGCCATATTCGTCCAGGGCTTGTCTCATCGTCCTTCTCTTGACGCTGTGTATGACCACTGCCGCGTGTAACGTCATCCGAATTAAATTGAATACGCCTCTATCCCAGGATGACGTGGCATTTATCGAGCCGGGGAAGACCACGCTAACAGATGTCGTCGCCAGGCTGGGCGTGCCGGATTCGATTACTGATTCCTATCTCGGAGTCGTGGCCACCTACCGCTTTCTCGACATGAAGTATTCGCGTGTGAACTTTGGATATTTATTGAAACCTTGGACGCCCGTCGATCCTGATCTGATCATCTCTCGCACGGGTTTTGGTATCGACGCGTTTGAGCTGTATTGCGATTCTAATTGGGTCGTGACGCACCAGAGCTTTCTCCGTCAACTCTCCGGACCACAATTCAATCCCTCTCCATTTTAAGCATCGCCTGATCCCAACCAATTCACGAATTGCCGCTTCATTCCAGTCAGTCTATAATGCCGGTCATGGGTAAGATCCCTCCGGAGGAGTTTTCGTTCAACGACGCTATACTCGCTTCTTCCTCTTATATCCCTGCAGATCGTGACCCCGAATTCATGCAGCGGGAAGAGCTGCGTCCTCTGAGGCTTGGGCTCGAACTCTTGAAGCCGGAGCTCATTCAGAAGGAGCAGGGCATTCAATCCACGATCGTGGTATTCGGCAGCGCCCGTTTGCAGGAGCCCGTCGCCGCCGAGTCGGCCTTGCGCACTGCCGAACGAGCGGCGGCCGAACGTCCGGATGATCCTGTCCTCCAGCGCCACGTCGCCGTTGCCAAGCGTCAGCGAGATCTCTCTAAGTACTACGATGTGGCCCGTGAATTTGCCCGCTTAGTATCCAGCTCCTGCCAGATCGACGGGCGATGCGACTATGTCATCGTGACCGGCGGGGGACCGGGCATCATGGAAGCGGCCAATCGTGGAGCGGCAGACGTGCAGGCCAAGTCCATCGGGTTGAACATTACTCTGCCGCATGAGCAGCGCCCGAACCCCTACATCACCCCGGAACTCTGCTTCCAGTTTCGCTATTTTGCGCTCCGTAAGATGCATTTTCTGATTCGCGCGAAAGCCCTGGTTGCATTTCCCGGTGGATTCGGCACGCTCGACGAATTATTTGAAACGTTGACCCTTATCCAAACCGGCAAAGTAACCGGAGTCAGTGTTGTGCTGGTCGGTCGGGCATTCTGGGAACGCCTGGTCAATTGGGACTTTCTCATCGACCAAGGATTGATCAGTCCACAAGACCTTGGTCTCTTTCACTATGCAGAGACCGCGCAGGAAGCGTGGGATCTGATTGCCCGCAATCACGCTATGAGGCCGAAAATATGAAGCTCTCTTTCCATGGTGCGGCGCGCTCAGTGACCGGGAGCCGGCATCTGATCGAGACGTCCAGTTGCCGACTGCTATTGGATTGCGGCATGTTTCAAGGCAGGCGGGAAGAAGCGGCGATCCAGAATCGTGAACTCGGCTTTGATCCCCAGGGCCTGTCTGCCGTGCTCCTCTCGCATGCTCACATTGATCATTCCGGTGCCCTGCCGATGCTGATGCAGCAGCGCTTTTCCGGCAAAGTCCATTTGACCAGGGCGACGGCGGATCTCACCGCGATCATGTTGCAGGACGCGGCCAGGATTCAGGAGAGCGACTGCCGCTATGTGAATAAGAAAGAGCGACGCAGGGGCAAGAAGTGCGTGCAGCCCTTATTCGATACCGATGATGTCGAGGCCATCACCAGGCGTTTTGTCGGTGTGCGCTATCATGATGCCGTCAAGATTGCCCCGCGAGTCACGGCAACGTTCCACGATGCCGGACATATTCTTGGGTCGGCTGCTGTCCGTGTGAAGTACACCGTCCGGGGGAACACGACCACCGTGCTCTTTAGCGGCGATCTGGGGCGATCGCATATGCCGATTTTGCGCGATCCTGAACCGCCGCCTCCCTGCGACGTGCTCATTCTGGAATCGACTTACGGCGACCGACTGCACGAGCAAGCCGGCGAAGAAATGAAACAAAAGGCGCAAGACCTGATTGCCCACGCGAAAGCGCACAAGAGCAAGATCATTGTGCCGGCCTTTGCCGTCGGGCGTACGCAAGAACTTGTCATGCGGATCAAAGAGCTTGTCGCCGAGGATCGCATCGATCCGATCCCCATCTACATTGATTCTCCGCTGGCATCCAGGGCCACCGAGGTCTTTCGCCAGCACCCGGAATGCTATGACGAAGAAACGTACCGCACGTTTACGGAAGACGGCGATCCCTTTGCGTCCCGCTATATCCGCTTTGTCTCGTCTCCGGACGACAGCAAACGGCTCAATGCGATGAAGGGGCCGATGATCATCATCTCTTCTTCAGGCATGTGTGAAGGCGGGCGTGTCCTCCATCACTTGAAGCATGCGATTGAAGACGAGGCGAACGTCATTGTCTTTGTCGGCTTTCAAGCGGAGCACACGCTGGGGCGCAAGCTCGTCGAAGGCTGGGACGTGGTGCCGATCTTCGGGGTGCCGACGAAACGGCGGGCGCAGGTCGTGAAATTCAACGGACTTTCGGCCCATGCCGATCGCAACGATCTCCTGGCCTATGTCCGCGCCATCAATCCGCTCCCCGGCAAAGTCTTTATCGTCCATGGGGAAGAAAAACAGGCCCTGTCCCTGGGTGAAGCAGTCCGGAGTGAACATCCCTCCATCGACGTCACCATTCCGCATCGAGGATCGAGCCATGAGATCTAGGCACGCACTGCTGGCGGCTGCGGTTTGCATTGCCTTATTGGGGAACTGGTCCATTGCCGGTGCGGCGGAGGAGACTGACGCGCGACAGCGAGTCCGTAATCTGGGAATCATTATCGGAAACTATGCGCCCGGTTCGTTCAACGCGATTACGGATGTGCCTGGCGTCAAGGTCGGGCACCAGACACTCATCTCCGGGGAGGGGGCGTTGAAGCCCGGGCAGGGGCCGGTACGTACGGGTGTGACGGTTATCATTCCGCGCGATGATGTGTGGCATAAGAAGGTGGCAGCCGGTTCGTTTGTCCTCAACGGCACGGGAGAGATGACCGGTCTGGCCTGGGTGGCGGAGGCGGGCTTTCTGGAATATCCCATCGCGTTGACGAACACGCTCAATGTGCCCCGGGTGGCGAACGGCGTCATGAGCTGGATGATCAAACAATATCCGGCGATCGGCATCGAGGACGACACGCTCACGCCGGTCGTCGCCGAATGTGACGACGGGCGACTGAATGACATTCAAGGCCGCCACGTGTCTGAACAGGATGTCATGGCTGCGCTCGATGGCGCGACCAGTGGCCCGGTCAAAGAAGGAACCGTCGGGGCCGGCACCGGCATGGTCTCGTATGGATTTAAAGGCGGCATCGGAACGGCCTCACGCACCGTGCCTGAAAAGGAAGGCGGCTATACGATCGGCGTGTTGGTCAATGCGAACCACGGCCGGAGACCCGAACTCGTCGTGGGGGGTGTGCCGGTCGGGAAGTTGTATGAAGCGCCCAAAGCGGTAGCGGAAGCCCTCTCGCCCGGCCAGAGCGAGGGCTCAATCATCATCGTGATCGCTACCGATGCGCCGCTCGATAGTCGTCAGCTCACCAGGCTGGCCAAGCGTGCCGCACTTGGCCTTGCCCGCACGGGTTCGACCGCGCGCCATGGCAGCGGCGATTTCATACTCGCCTTCTCCACCGCCAACATTATTCCGCATTATCCCAAAGAACCCACCTATACACTGACTCATCTGGCCGACACCCATCTGAATCCGATGATCACCGCCACGGTCGAAGCGACCGAAGAAGCGATCCTCAACGCACTCACCATGGCAACGACCGTGGTTGGCCGCGACGATCATCGTATGGAGGCCATCAATCTGGATCGGCTCAAAGCCTTGGCCTCCGGATCAAGGCCCTGATATTTTAGATCAAGGATAACAGACGGCCTTCCGCGCGCTTCAGAAGACTGAATGGATCCAGGCGTTCGTGATCCAACTTCCGCGCATGCCGGTCCGGACAGTTTTGATGAAACTGTGCGCTTGCAATTCTCGCCGGTGGCTCGTTATCCTGCCATCGGGCTGCAGATTCTAGGAGTGTGCTTCGATGAATGAATATCAGATTGGCGGTGGATTGCGTCTTCTGACGGCCGTGGAAAAGACAGAGGCCTTTGCCGAGTTTCTCAAGACCCGGATGACGCGCGCGCTGGAGACGGAAGATCCCACCGAATTGCATTACTTGCTGGCGCAGCTCGACGACTATCACTCGTATCTCTGGCGGTACTACAAGAAATTGGCAAGTGACCGATCCGAACGCATGAATCCAGGCGTGTAACGGTACGACGATCTCCATGCCCAGCTTGTCTTCGACATCCCCCATCCAGGCCGCGACGTTCCATTTCGTATCCGCGGTGTCCCGCAATCCTGATACGGAAGCCGCAGCCCGTGATTTGGTCGATGAGGTGCGTGCCAAATTGGGCGGCGTCACGCCCGATCTTGCGTTCGTGTTTTTTTCCTCTCACCATGTGTCTCGTGCCGAGTTGCTCGCCGAGACCATGACCGATGTGCTGGGGGCCAGAGTCTCGCTCGGCTGTAGCGGCGAAGGGGTGATTGCCGGGGCGGAAGAGCTGGAAACGTCTCCCGCCGTCACGTTGTGGACGGCGTGCCTTCCCGGTGTCACCCTCACTCCCGTCCGACTCTCATTCTCGCAAACACAGGATCAATTTTCGTTGCCAGGCTGGCCTGAATCTGACGGGAAAGAGGGCACATTTCTCCTCCTCGCAGATCCGTTCTCCACTCCGATGCAGGATGTCCTGAGTCTTTTGGAAGAACGCTATCCGGGGGCGGCGGCGATCGGAGGATTGGCCGGCGGCGGGCAGGATACCGGTGAGAATCGGCTGTTTCTCGGCCGGCAAACCTTTGAGAGCGGGTTGGTTGGGGTTCGGATCAGCGGCCCGATCGAGGTACGCCCGGTCATCTCACAAGGGTGCCGTCCGATCGGCGAGCGCTACGTGGTGACGAAAGCAGAACACAATCTCGTGCAAGAGATGGGTGGAACGCCGGCACTGACACGTCTTCAAGCGGTCTTTGAGTCACTCGGAGGGGACGATCGGCGCCGGGCGCACCGGGCACTACATGTCGGTATCGTGATCGATGAGCATCGCAACCGGTTTGAACGGGGCGATTTTCTCGTGCGCAATCTGGTCGGTGCCGACCAAACAACCGGTGCGGTGGCCATCGGCGATGTCGTGCAGGAAGGACAGACGGTCCAATTTCATCTTCGCGATGCAAAGTCGGCGAGCGAAGACCTGCACTTGTTGCTGGCGGCTGATCGCTCAAGGCATCCGAACGAGCCGCTCGGGGCCCTCGTGTTCAGCTGCTGCGGGCGCGGCCAGGGGCTGTTCGGGCGGCCGCATCATGATTCGGGCGTGCTGACGGAACGCTTGGGGCAGATTCCGGTTGCCGGATTTTTTGCACAAGGCGAGATCGGCCCGGTCGGCGGGCGCAACTTTCTCCACGGGTACACCGCCAGCATGGCGCTGTTTGCTCAACCGACATCCAAGGCAGGGGCGCAATGAATAACCTGTATCGCGGCATCGTGTTCGGCGCAATCGTTGTGATGTGTAGTCCATCTATCGGAGTAGGAGGCAGCATGAGCGGGAGCGAATCATCGGCATCGGAAGGGAAAGAGATTACGACGTCATCCGGCTTGCAATACATCGATCAAGTTGTGGGAACCGGCGACACCGCGAAGGCGGGGCAGACGGTCTCCGTTCATTACACCGGCTGGCTGACCAATGGTAAAAAATTCGATAGTTCAGTGGACCGTGGCCAGCCCTTCTCCTTCAGGCTCGGCGTCGGCCAGGTGATCAAGGGTTGGGATGAGGGTGTGCAAGGGATGAAAATCGGCGGGAAGCGCAAACTGACGATCCCCTCGAATCTCGGCTACGGAGCACGTGGAGCCGGCGGGCTCATTCCTCCTCATGCCACGCTCGTGTTCGATGTCGAATTACTCGGCGTGCAGTAACCTGGCAATTCGATGAAGCAGACACTACTCATTGCTCAACATCGCGCTGCCGGGGCCAAGTTGGTCGATTTTGCCGGCTGGGAGATGCCCATCCAGTATTCAGGCGTACTGGACGAGTACCATACCGTTCGCAGCAAGGCCGGGCTCTTTGACGTCAGCCATATGGGCCGGCTGATGGTGTCAGGAGCCGGCGCGCTGGCGTTTCTCCAATCGGTCACGACGAATGATGTGGCCAAGCTGGCGGTCGGCCAGGCGCACTATTCCATGGTGTGTAACGACGAGGGCGGAATCAAGGACGATATCTTTGTCTACCGGTTGAAGCCAGCAGACTATCTCCTCTGTGTTAACGCGTCGAATCGCGGCAAGGTGCTGAACTGGCTGCAAGCTCACCCGCGTGGCGCGAACGTCGTCCTGGAAGACCGTTCGGATCGGATGGCCCAAATCGCCCTTCAGGGGCCATTGTCCAAAGACATTATGATCGCCTTGGGTGGCACAGAGGTGACGACACTGAAGCTTCACCACACCTGCGAGGCGACACTTGCGTCGATCCCGACCCTCATCGCGCGGACCGGTTACACCGGTGAACTCGGGTATGAATTGTATGCCCCAGCCGATCGTGTCGGGGAGCTATGGGAGCGAATCGTTGATGCAGGAGCATCCAAAGGGTTGAAGCCGGCAGGATTGGGCTCGCGCGACCTGTTGCGTCTGGAGATGGGCTATCTTCTCTACGGCAACGACATCGATGAAACGACTACTCCGATCGAAGCGGCCGTTGAGTGGACGGTGAGCTTCGAGAAGGGGGATTTCGCCGGACGTACGAAGCTGCTCGCGCAGAAAGACGGCGGACCGGGCAAGCGGTTTGTCGGATTCGAGTTGTTGGAAAAGGCGGTGCCGCGGCACGGGTGCAAGATCCTCGATGCCCGTTCGTCTCAACCCATCGGTGAGGTGTCGAGCGGAAACCTTTCGCCGATCCTTCAGAAGGGAATTGGTCTGGGCTATGTGCCATCTGTACTGTCGGCAATCGGCACGCGGATCACGATTGATATTCGAGGGAAAGCCGTGCCCGCGCAGATCGTGAAGACACCGTTCTATCGGAAGCCCAAAGCGACGAGTATATAGCTGGTGGCATATGGCAGATCAGAACCTAGATCCTTGCCCGTTCTTGTCTGTGCTATACGCTATTGGCCATAAGCCCTAAGCTCTCCATGACCAAAAATATCTACAAAGGCCGGGTGGTCACGCTGAACATCGATACGGTCACCCTGCCGAACGGCGTGACGGTCGATCTGGAAACGATTCGCCATCCTGGCGCCTCTGCCGTGGTCCCGATGAAAGAGGATGGCACGGTGGTGCTGATCCGTCAGTTCCGCCACGCAGCCGGCGGATTCATTTATGAGATTCCCGCAGGCAAGCTTGATCCGGGTGAAGATCCGCTGAGCTGTGCGGCGCGAGAGCTGGAAGAAGAGATCGGCTATCGGGCGGAGACGTTCTCGCTGCTCTCCAGTATTTTCACCGCCCCCGGGTTTGCCGACGAAGTGATTCACGTCTATGAAGCGACGGGGTTAACGCAGGGAAGGCAACAGCTCGATCGGGATGAAGTGCTGGACGTGATTGAGATGCCGCTGGCCGACGCGATCAGAAAAATTGAGGATGGGACAATCCGGGATGCCAAGACGATTGTGGGATTGCAGGCGGTCTATATCAGAGGGTCGATGCGGTAGGGGAACCGCCCGAGAGGTCTCCCGCGTGAAGCGGGAAACCTCTCAAGCCAGCTAGCCTCGCCAAATGGACGGAAGTTACTTGTCCTTCTTCTCGTCCTTCTTCTTCTCTTCGCCGAACACCACGTGGCCGCCCTTCTTCTCTTCCTTCTTCTTTTCTTCGCCATAGACCATCACGTGGCCACCCTTCTTCTCATCCTTCTTGTCCTTCTTCTCTTCGCCGGCGAAGGAAGGGGCGCTGAACGAAACTGCCACTGCTACTGCCATGACTGCCATCAACATGCTCTTCATAGTAAATCCCTCCAGAAAGGTTGTTGAGATCCGTGCCGCTAATCGGGCACTGCCCATGTGTTGAGCAAGGCGCATGCCGAATGTCCAGCATGCACTGTTTATCCATGAATTCAGGTAGTTGCAGGTTTCCTCTAATCTAGCAATGAAGGTGAATTCCTTCTCATTCCTGTGGCGGATTGGCTGGGTCCCCACTAAACTGCCTCAATCAAGATCGGGGAGTGACATGGGCAAAGGCGCGAGACTGTCTGACCGTATTCAACCAGGCGGGAGGATCCTCTTTGTCGGGATCAATCCTGGCCTGCGATCTGCTCAGATGGGGCATCATTTTGCCGGCCCTTCCAATCGCTTTTGGAAGCTGCTGTATGAGTCCCGGCTGGTGACAGAGCCGCTGACGTACAAGGAAGATGCACGACTACCTGAGTGGGGACTTGGACTGACGAATATCGTCGACCGCCCAAGCCGCGGGATCGACAGTCTTTCGCCTCAGGAATATCGTGGAGGCCTGGCGGCCCTGACCAGAAAAGTACGGCGGTATCGGCCAGGCATTGTGGCGCTGCTGGGCATCACGATCTACCGCATCATGTACGGGGCAGAACTCTCCTTACCGGCGCGGATTCCTTTGGGCCCCACCTGCAGCGACATTGCCGGCGTTCCAATCTTTCTCTTGCCGAATCCCAGCGGTCGCAATGCACACTACTGCTATGAGGACATGCTCGCCGCGTTTCGAGCGCTTCAAACCCTCGCCGGCCAATCAGCGATTTCTGACCCGTGACATTCTATCGATTCCATTAAGCGCAACAGGCCGGGCTCTCGGTTCCCGCCGGAAGGGCGGCGACAGTTGAAGAGGTCCAGTCCGCACTGAAAGACCTTCGAATGAATCTGGCCGGCAATCAACTCAAAGCCTATGGGTTATTCCACATTTACGGGAAGGACATTTCCCTTCAGCTCGATGGGACATTGGAGACCCGCGATAGATATGTGCGTCTGATCCCCACGGCCGGGAAGCTCGGGGCCTTGCCGATTCCACAAACCATGCTCGGCCATGTGGTCGCGCACCTGTTTGAGTCACTGCAGAATCGTGAGATGTTTCAACTCCCTCCGCAGATCCAATCGGTCCGCGTTGAGAACAGCACCCTCGTCATCGCGCCGCAATAGAGTATGTCTCACCTCCAACTGTTGTATTTTCACCGCAGCCTGTTTTCCCCCTGCCACAGGACGTCTGGAGTTAGAGGGAGCTGGATGGTAAAATAAATCAAGCTAAGATGCTTTTTGGCGGGTGTTCCTGGCAGCGGCGGTGCTGTATAAAAACCGACGATTTTGCTTCCCGCTCTAGGAGGAGTCATGCAGCAAGTCGGACTTATCATCTTCGCAGCAATCGCCTTTTGGATTGGGGGCACGACTTCCGGCGGGGCCCAGCCGACCACCCAGGACTTCATTGCCGGAGCTTTGCAAGCCTGCCACGACGGGCGGATTGCGCCGGACCGAGCTACTCGAGCGGCTCTCTACGAGAAGGGGCAGTCCTTGGGGGAGCAAGCCGTTGCGGCTGACGAGCTGTCTGCCGATGCCCAT
>Ga0209079_10000317_pt1 | contig 20164 bp, 38 predicted proteins | sample PPLLaktember2015_2_FD_187259 | JGI IMG/M metagenome (GOLD analysis project Ga0209079, IMG submission 187259) | Freshwater sediment microbial communities from Prairie Pothole Lake near Jamestown, North Dakota, USA - PPLs Lake P7 Core (6) Depth... | ecosystem: Environmental > Aquatic > Freshwater... | reverse complement strand
GCCCATCTCTAAAGAAATCTACGGGGTCATATCCCCTCTCCTCGAAATCTTCAAACGTATAAATACGGCATCTGGTAGTACCCAAAATATTTGCCAGCCTTAAAGCTTCTTTAACTCCAGCAGAGTCGTTATCAAATAGGATGTTGATATTCTTAACTCTTACAAATCTACTATACCATTCAGTTTTAAAGGTGCTACCATTAGCTGATATTGCAGGCAGTCCATTTTGTGATAGTACCATAGCATCAACCGGCCCCTCTGTGTAATAGATTGTATCAACTATCTTAAGCACATCGGAATTAAAAAGAAGAGGCCCAAGTCCTTTATAGTAGCCTCTAATCTTTTTTACAGGGTCGTCCTGCCTCATCTGAAAGTTTCTAAATGTACCATCTTCAAAGATAGGAATTGTATAGAATCCATTATAGTATCCCAATTGAAATCTATTAATGGTATCATCTGTTAATCCCCTTCTATAGAAGTAGTCTCTCTTACAAACACCATCCTCAAAAAAGATATCAACCAGTTTAGGATAAACTATTACATCACCTTCATTACCATTTAAAGTATAAACATATGTACCGGTATGGTTTATATTTCTTAAGTAATTCTTCGCATCTTCAAATGCATACTTCCTAACCTTTAGTAAATAAACTAATGGGTCTCCAACTATTCCTTCACTGTTCCAATAAAAAATTCCTCTCTCTTTATCTAAAACCATAGAGCTATGCTCTTCTGATTTTCCCCATCTGGAAAACTCTTTGGTATCTAAACCAAAATCTTCCTCAATAAGTCCAGCTAAGATGTCAGAGTTATTCATACTGATCTACACTCCTATTTCACATCAAAAATATCAAACTCTTTTTCATCAAACTCAAATATACATTTTTTAATAAAGGCTACATCATCTTTCTTAAAAGAAATCATGACATGATACAGTCCATCAAATACTTCCCCAAAAGTTATGCCACCATTAGTATCAAACTCTACATATATATTTCTAAAGTTTTCTTTACTATCATCATATATATATGTCTTATGAATAGTATTTAAACCATATTTTTGAAATGCAAAGTCTTTTGCGTATCCCATTTTAAATCCCTTTCTTTATACTACCATCACCAACTTCAATAAAAGTTGCATTAGTTCTCAACTCATCCAGGTTTCTTGCATTCATGTAAGTACATGCGCTTCTAATTCCCCAAGTAAATTCATCAATGAAATCTTTTAATGATACAGTCTTATCAACTTCCTTTTCTAATCCTTCCACTGACTTAACAGATGAAAAATATTCTTCTTGTAATCTTCTACTAGCCATCCCATATATTATTCCATTATGGGCACTTTCATATACACTGGCAAACAAACTTCCCATCATAATTAAATCCGCACCTTTAGCTAAAGCTTTAACGGCATCTCCAGAGTTTCTAATTCCACCATCAGCTATACAATGTCTCTGTGCTATGCTGGTAACTATAACACATTCTTCTATGGCTGTCAACTGTGGACAGCCAACTCCAGTATAGTTTCTAGTAGTACATAGCTGACCGGAACCAATTCCTACTCTAACTATATCAACTCCAGCATCTATCAGATTAGCAGTACCTTGCTTAGTAACTACATTACCAGCCATAATAAGAGTTTTATACCCCTCTTTATCTCTGTACTCCCTAACGGAATCTACATACTTTAGCACAGATTCTAAGTATCCATTAGCTACATCAATACAAATAATCTTAGCCCCCATAGAGAACCCCAATCTCATCTCTATATTACTACCCATTTTTACTGACATACCAAAGTTTCCATCCCTACAGTTATCATAAAGAAACTGCATGTCATCTCTTAGAGAATCAAAATCGGGGTGGAATCTATGGAGTATTCCTATCCCTCCTAACTGAGACATACCTACAATTAATTCTTTACCTACAATGCCTTTCATAGGACTGGCTACTATGGGAAAGTCTAGTTTCATGTTAGGAAAATTTACCTCCAAAGAAACTTCTGTTCTTGAATTTACTTTGGAGGGTTGGGGTATTAATAATAAATCGTCAAAGTCATAACCTTTTACCATATTGTTTTTCGTATTTCTCCTTTAGTAACTTTAACATATCTATATTAGTTTCCTTTTCACTAAAAGAATTCTTTAATAAAAATGCAGTGTTACATAAATAACAGTACCAATAAGCTACACTATATGTTTCAAAATCTAATCTTACAACCCTTAAACAACTATTACATTCTTTACACTTCATATATTACTCCAGAGCTGGCAGTAGGACTCGAACCTACACACCCTGATTACAAAGCAGGGATTCTGCCAGTTAAATTTATGCCAGCTAAACTACTACCCAATCGTCCGCTTCAAAATCTCTTCTGCATAATACTAAATCTGTAACAACATCATCCACTCTATGAAGTTTCAATAATCCAACATCACCTTCTTCTAAAAATATATATAGATTTGTATCTCCCCAACTAACTCTAGTAAGATTATTTTTATCAAGTAATCTATGCATTGCCTTAGCAAAACCCATTGTATCTACGATTTCACTTTCATTTCTTTTCTTGGCTGACGGACTCTTCATTTTTATCTCCTTGTACTGATCTAACAATGTATCCAAATATTGTACCTAAAACTATTCCTAAAATCATTCCTATCATCAGATTACTCCCATCCAAACAGGGAGTATGTAATAATATAATCATACTATCCATGTCTTCTCCTTAAAAATCCTGCTCCTGTAAACACTACTATACAAATTAAAGCCCATCCTAGCCAAGGCAAGTACTCATCAAACGGCCCAGTGTCTGGCATTATGGAATTCGGAGTTGACGTCGGTTCTGGGTTCTTATTAGTTTTCGGAACTCTTGTCGGCGTTGGGTCGCTTTGTACGACAAATGGAGTAATAGTTGTTGTTGAGACAGTTGTCTGAGTAACTGTTGGTTGCGGTGTAATACTAGGCTCTGGAGTACTCGATGGTATTGGAGTCTCACTAGGAGGCTCAGTATCAGTCGGTACAAAAGGAGTATTAGTAGGCAACCAGCCAGTGTCATAGCTATCACTATGACTCCCAGTAAAACCAGATACAACAATACATAGGGCGATAATAATAATTGTAACATAAATAACTAACCTCTTCATAACCTTTTTTAATTTCTCCTTTTATTTTCAGACTTCTATTTTTTCTTTTTCCATAAGAGTTTTTAGTTGCTGTAAGAAGTCTACTTTATATTTTTAATTTTCAGATTCCTTTTTTTCCTTTGCATAGGGTTAGTTGCTGTAAGGAATCTATATAATGGGGTGGGATTTAAACCCTACACAGTACAGGTCTGCATCAGTTTGATATGGGCATTTACTAAGTGCGCTCACCTTACACCTGTAGCTTCTTCCATATCACCCATTATGTTAAAGAGGGCTGTCGGTCAGACGGGGTAGGAAAACTTCCATTTCGGCTCGACTGGTTACGAGTGTGACATGTCCTCCTCTTATAGACTGGGTGAGGACTCGAACCTCACAACATCCTCTGCTCGCCAGAGCGCTCTACCGTTACGCTACCAGTCTACTAAAGATTGGGTGAGGACTCAAACCTCACAACTCACTGTTTGTCAGCCGCTCTATCGTTGAGCTACCAATCTTGTTCCATGAACTATATTAATATATCATACTACTTAGATTTTGTCAAGGGTTCTTGTGCTTCTTGGGCTCTGGTAATAGCCACCTGCTGACCCTTAGTTGAAGCCTCTTTCAGTGCGTCATATACACCGCTCGCTGACAAGCCTACGGTAATGCCATACAAAAGACTAGACATAATATTAACCATATTGGCTACACCACCGAGTGTAACGAAAGCTAAACCACCACCAAGCAGTAAGCCAGTAACCATACTGGAAACTAACTGCCATTTGCCACTAACCCCAAACTTACCTAAGTAAGTAACAAGTGCCATAGTAAGGGGCAATACAAAAGAGGTGATTACACCAAAAGATAAAATAGTTTCTAAAATCGGATTCATTTTTTTTCTCCTATAAAAATAGTTTCTAACATGTTTTTCATGTCAGTATTAAAAGTGGAGGGAAGCCCTCCCGTATCTAAATTAAATTCTTCAAAAGTAAAATCGAAATATCTGTAATCAAACAGGTCTGATATCTCTTCACTATCTCTGGAAGAATTTAATTTAATTTTAATAATATTATCTATGTTAAAGTTCTGTTCTATACAAACAGTTTCTAATACAAATTTCCATCCATTGACAATTATAAATTCATGTGGAAATATTTCTTGAGAGAACAGGGTGTTTAATTCTTTATATAACAGACTCTCTTGATTTCTTTCCCTTATACTATTGGTAATTTTAATTAGAAGATCGCTGTCATTAAATAAAAACAACTCGTCTAAAACTGATTGGATATAGAAATGTGGGTCTACAACTGCTATATTACCAATAAAATTTTCTCTCAAAGTTCTTTTTAAAGTGTCGCAGAATACATCTCTATACATTCCATCCGTACTATAGACTAAAAACATAGTAGTATTGGCTGGCATCATATCTGCCCATAGAGTTACTTGCTTAAGATTCTTCGTTATAATACTCACTCAACACTCCCTCTAAAACTTTAGGGCTTAACAATCCTCTACTCAACATATAGTTAAGCAAAGCGGAGAAGTTAAACACTGTAATACCAAAAGAGTCTGATGTAGTATAAAAGAAATCGCTTCCCTTACTCTTTTTAACAATGAATACGTCTGATATTTTAAAAATTCTAATTGTATCCATTATTGTATTGCCTCATCATCAGCTTCCTTTTTCAACTCATTAAACAAATCTCCGTTCACCATATCCAGATAGTAGGCTATAGACATCATAGCTTGTTTGACAGCCTCATCTATGTCTACGTCTAAGGCTGTAACTTCAACTTCCTTAGTTTCCCAAGCTGTGCTACTATCCAGTCTCCTACCCTGCACAAGTTTATGAGTAACTTCCCAGATATCCCTCTCATCTTTATTAGCTAAGATTTCTGTGTTTAAAAAATACCCTTTATAATTGTCATCAACCTTTGTCATTTTCATCCTCTTAAATTGATTTCTTTAACCATTTTCTTGAAAAACTTAATCTATCATGTAATTTTTCAGTGATCTCAACATCAGCTATATTATGGGACAGGACTTGCTCTAAAGCTTTCTCGTCTCCATACTTAGCTCTTCTCCAAACTTCCTTATCAATGGGAGTTTTACCAGCTATTCCAAGATAATTACAAACATTATCTAAACTTCTTCTTGATATTTTTATCTTAGATTTAACTGTAAAGTATAAATCCCAAGCGTACAAATCTCCATAGCCGGGGAAATCTAAGCCATAGTGCAGAGCTTTAGCTCTAATAAATGGTATATCAAATCTATCGGAATAGTATCCAACCAAAATTCTATAGGTGGACATCTCATCAATTAAATCTGAAACAAGTCTTCTATCAAATTCTCCAGAAAATAACTCCTCCTTTGTTATAACAGAATGTGTAGTATTACCACCTTTTTCTTTGATACACCAAGACAACATCATACCAAAATCAGCGTCTAACCCATCTGTTTCTATATCAACATATCCTATCTTGTATCCGGGATAGGTGTACCATGCCTTTCCAGTTTTAGTTATCCAATCCTTCTCATCCTTAATTCCTCTTATCAAACCTCTTTCAAAACATTTCGGATGTTCATCTATGGTATGTCTATGTATACATCTCAATTCAATCATTACTTATATATCTCCTAAGTATCTCTATATCATTAGAGTCTAATTTATACTTCTCTATTATGTAATCTATATACCCCTCATTAGTAAAATGATCTCCCAAATAATATGAAATCTTAGCACATAGATTATTAAAAGTATGTATTATGTTTAACCTCGACTTTCTCAAGCTTCTGGCTGTATCAGAATATGATTTACCCTCTAGAAGTAAGTCCAGAATATTTTTTTCTTTGAGTGTGATAACTTTTTTATCCATTAACAATTTTATTTTAGATTCAACATCTAATAAATCAAGATAAGTATCATCTTCCAAACTGGATGGCAGAGAATCTTCAAAATAATAATGTGCCCATGAGTCCTCATCTGCCTTACTATAAATTCTAGATCGGATAGGAATGCTATCCAAAATCAATTTTCTGACATACCATCCTTCCATAATTAAACTACTGTTAACCTCTCATTAGCCGACTGGGTTCTCCAAATTTCTATCATCTTTTTTAATAAATCCAGTCTGCCTTTAGCTACTTCCATCTTCCATTCACATCCTATTAGCTCCTCTCTTAACGGGATTAATTCACCATCAAAACCAGTTATTTTCCAAGAGCTATCTATAAAGGTTTGTGATGGAGACTTTCCATTTTGAAAATATTTGGTATCAGATGTAGCAGTTAATGTAACCTTAGCCTCTCCTAGTTTTAATTCCAGTTCTAATTCCATACTTCTTTTTGCTAGTGAGCCTATCTCATCTATCAGATCAAACATCATATCAAAATCTGGTAATTCTATTCTACCCATAATATTTATCTATTTCCTTCTTTATATAATTATACCTTTTACATATGTTAAAAGATAATTTAACCAAGTTTTCAAAATTAAAAGGACTTATTGTTAGAATTTCTTGTTCATAGGCTAGAAAATTTTCATTACTTCTATTATAAATAGCTAGTGGACTAAAATCTAAATCGTAGTTCCACCCTTCAAAATCTACCTCTTCACTTAAAATACCACTTACAAAGTAAATATCCAGTAAATTCTTCTTAGCTATTCTTACATTAGATAATCCCATAGCACATCCCTTTACCACATTTTCTATAGATAAAAAGTACACTATGTAGCTGGGGATTTCTAAATATTTTTCATAAAAATGTTCCACCAATTTCCAACTATCCATTATTTTTCCTTATAAAGTAGGTCTAGCTCCTTTCTTAAATCATTAACATAATTAATTATATCACAAAATGTAGAAAAGTCAAGCCCTATAAAATATTGTATACCATCTGCTTTTCTAGAGCCGGAGAATTTACAGGCTAGTGCTGGAATAGAATAGGAATTGCTTGCTTCTTCTGCTATCTTATTAAACCATTCTCTTTTTACAGCCACCTGTGTGACCCCACCATATCCTACTTTAGCTTCTATCCTAAACTTCTTATCAAATCCAGGAACTCCTAACAGAACATCTCCAGTTAAGAGAGGCTCTCCTAAAGTAGTACCTATAGCACCAGAACCAGCAATTCTTTTTGCTTTACAGCCGTCTATATTTTCTTCTAACAGCTTTACTAATTGGTTTTCCCAATCACTTCCTTTCCTTTTTTGACGATTGACCATCATCTTCTCTCATCCTATTTGTATCACTATCAAATATCCCATACAAAACTCCAGTTGGGCCGTTTCTTTGTTTTCTAAGGAGAAATTCTAACTTACCCTTATCTTTTGTGTTTGGATTATAAAGCTCATCTCTATAAAGAAACAGAGCTACATCAACATCTTCTTCAATATTTCCAGACTGTCTAAGGTCTGATAATATGGGTCTTTTATCATCTCTCATCTCTACCATTCTATTTAACTGAGAGCAGATAACTGTAGTAATGCCAAGATCGTTTGATAATAATTTTAATTCTCTGGTTAGCCTACCTATATCATGTGTCGCACTAGCTGTTCTTTCAATTAACAACTGAACATAATCTATATAGGCTACTTTAATTCCATAATTTTTTACATACTTTCTAATTGTTGAACTAACATATTCTGGAGTGATGAAATATTTAGAGTCAATATAGATAGGTAATTTTCCTATGGGTTCTATAGCTTCCTCTAGTACTTTTAAATCCTTTTCAACTAGCATACCATTTCTAATATTAAAAGCTGGGATGCCTGTTTTAATAGCTAACATTCTTTGTACTAAGGACTCTCTAGACATCTCTAAAGAAAATATTAGGCTCGGCACTCCAGATAGTATGGAGTTACAAATGTAACTAGACTTTCCCATGCCCGGTCTTCCGGCAATTACCCACAAATCTCCTTCCCAATATCCACCAGTAACACCATCTATTAATTTTAATCCTGTAGTAACTTCTATCTTATCGGTCTTGGCTACCTTCTCATTAATCATTTTCCATGCAGATTCTATAGCCTTATCCATAGTAGAAACGGTATCCATATTTCCTACTATCTCTAACTCATCTAAATTATCTTTTAGGTTAGAAATCACTTTATCTATATTATCTTCCGATGATATGGCGGAGTTAAGGTTGCTATAAATTGAAATAAGTTTTCTTGTTTTATAAGAGTTTACAAGTATTCTTATATACTCATCCATATTATTCATGTCATAGCTTTGTGCATATAGATATTGTATATAAGATTCTCCTCCAACTTCCGATAGTGCATTTCTAGACTTTAAGGTAGTCAAGACTAAACTATAATCAGGGACGTATCCATTTGAATATAGTTTCATAACAATTCCAAATAAATTTCTGTTCGGAATAGACGAAAACATTTCTGGTTTTACATCTCTTATTTTATCTACACTACTAGTATCTTTTAATAGGAGAGATAGTATAGCTATCTCGGATGTTTGATTAAATAAATCCTCAGCCATTTGTCATCCTTGAAATATTCTCCATAGATTTTTTAGTTAAATCATGTGGCATATTAAAATTAAATTTCCTTTCTATTCTTTTCTTTGCGAAGTAAGAAATAAGAGCCATAACACTTTTAGACTCATCTACTTCCACATCAGCACAATCTAATATAGACATAAAAATTATTTCAGAACCAAATACGTTTATTAATCTTCCAATCATTCCATAAGTTTTACCATCCACAACAGCAGATGGAAACATAGCCCTATAAAAGTTTACTAGGGGCGCTATTTTATTATCAGATGCTTGCAACTTATCATAGTAAAACTCTACTAGAGGTTCTTCCATATTATCCTTTAAAGCCCGTCTCTCCGGGCTGTCACACCACTAGGTAGGTGTCACTACTATTTATTTATGCAAATAACTTATTGATTTTCTCTTTTACTTCTTCATTGGATGCCTGTACAGCACCCTCTAAAGCCGCTTCTGGAGTCGATCTACGAGCTACATAAATATCTTTGATGCTCACACCTCTTAAAACATTTGTGATCTCTTCCGCTGTTAAAGTAATAATGGCTTTTTCAAGATCATAATAGTTTTCTTCTGGAACCTCAACCTTATCATTGTTCTCTGGAACGGGATATACAACGGGATTTTTCTTATCACCAGTCTTTGTTACCATCAGCATGAGATCGAAGTTATGCACTCCTAAAGGATTGCCTTCTGCATCACATACTGACTGACTGTATCCGTTAATTGAGTCTGCTAAAGTCTTGCTAAGATTTAAAACTTTAACTTTATCTGATACCGTAGCCTGTACATTGGTTAAAAATGTATCACACTCTGTACAAGTGGGAGGAAACTTTCTGGATAAGTCTTGTTTGTTTTCTGTCTGACAAGACGGACAAATTTTAACTGGGGTTCTATCCAAAACATTAACATAGTGTCTCTCTGATCTACCAAAGTATGCAGAGTTAGTAAAGTAATCGGTTGGTCTTTCCGTTTTAATTCTAGCATTAGCCTGACAAATCGGACAATCCTCATCCAAGCATTTAATAGTTAGTGACTTACCTCTAATAAAATGTGAATATAATTTGAGGGGGGTTCCAAGTACTCTGAATAAATGCTGTCCTAAGTCCATATTCAGGAATCTGGTTCTTTCAAAATTTCTTGCTTCGGTTTTATCTACATCGAAAAACATTTTAATCTCCTTTTAATCGTTGTCTGAAATATATTCTTGTATAAATCTGGTAACTAACTCTGAAACTGTAAGGTTTGTTTTACTCACAAGCTCCTGAAATTCTTTTTTCATTTCACTAGAAATTCTAATTTTTAATTCAGTGTCTTTATTCATTCATTCTCCTTTTAATAAATCATTTAATATATTTAATTTAGTCTCTTCCAATACAGAAATCGCCTCATCTACTTTATAGGGGTGAATTTTCTCTATGGTCTTAATATAATTAAGAAAATGTAACTCTAACTGTGCGTACTGTAGGTTTCTAACTTGATCTACTAACTCTAAGTCCATCTCCTTTCCATCTGGTATGATGATCTGATCGAACAACTTAATGTTCTCATACTGCTTTAATGCATACGTTCTTTCAACTGACAATACCCTGCTCATCTTCATCCTCACTTTCAATAATAGTTTTGATGTTAGTAATACTATAGCACTGTTTAACAATCTTGTCAAGGGTTTCAGGATGAGTATCTAAATACTCTACCATATTGGCTACACCCTGTGCAAGAGTAGCCCCCTCAAATCTAAAGTATGCACCACCTTTTTCAAGCACACCGAGCAATTGAGCAAACTCTACTAAGTCTCTTGACGTATCCACCCCCTTTCCAAATATGATTGGAAAGGTGAATGTTCTGAATGGTGGGGCTAGTTTGTTTTTCTTAATAACAAACTTAGTTATGATCCCTATCTTTTCATCACCAGCAATTATATCTTCTACTCTGCTTAACTGAATCCTTAAACTGGCTTGATGTTTCCAAGTATGACCACCGGGAGTTTCAAATGTAGGATGGTATGCACCTATCTTATCCCTAACCTGATTAATTCCAACAAATGCTGTATTACTATATCTCAAATCATATGCATTCCTTTGAACAAAAGTGGTCATCATCCTAGCAAGCAAGGCTACATTAGCATCACTAAGCTCGTCTTCCTTTACTTTCTTTGGGGCTAGAGAGCCTATGGAGTCTAACACTACTAATCCAAACTCTTTAGACTGGATAGCTAATTCAGCTAACTGCATAGCTTGTTCCATAGTCTCTGGTCTGAAAATAGTAAGTTGTTTCTTATCATGCTCACCAACCAATCTATCAATAAAGCTCTCATCTAGCCCTTGCTCAGCGTCTATGTATAATATTCTATACGCATATTTTAATGCGTTCTTGCAGATGCTTAGGGCTAGTGTTGTTTTACCGGAAGATTCCGAGCCATAGATTTCTGTAAATCTACCTTGTGGTATCCCTCCTATGCCTATGGATACATCCAAACTAATCGACCCAGTTGGGATTGAAATAATCTTTTCTTTCTTTCTATCAGATGCTAACTCTTGTAATTCTTCTAGTTTATCATCAAAACTTATTGTTTTTCTCTTTACCATGTTTATCCTTTAGTCCAACTTTTTCCTATATTATAATCCACTTTAGCGGGTATATCTTCTAAAAATGGTTGTTCAGCTTTAAGCATACAGTCAACTACAAACTTAGCATAAAAGTCTTTATGTCCCTGCCATATCTCAGAAACAACTTCATCATGTGCTTGTAAATAAAAGTATAACATATCTTTGTATGGATTTTCATAGTAGATATTGCACATAGCGATCTTAATAATATCTGCTCCGCATCCCTGAATGATATGATTAAAGCCCTCTCTTTGCACTCTTTTCATGTATTTATAATAGTCTTTATCATCTACAAATAGGGTTCTGTTCTCAAAATATCTTTTTCTCCCAAGTGGTGTTACTGAATATTTATGTTTCCAAATTTGTTTTTCAGCCTCATCCTTAAAAGCTTTTAAGGTTGGGTATCCCTTCCAAAATATATCTAATAACCTCCTTCCCTCATCCAATTCTATTCCTAAGTTTCTAGCTAAGCCCCACTCTGTAGAGCCATACAGTGTAGCAAAATTAACTGTCTTACCAAAATCTCTTTCATCTTTAGATATATTGTCCATACCCTTATTATAGATAATGCTAGCTGTGGCTGTGTGCATATCCTTACCAGCTTGGTAAGCCTCTATAATTCTAGGCTCTCCACTTATAGAGCCGGCCAATCTGTACTCTTGTTGTGAGTAGTCAGCCGCCATAATTAAAAAGTCTTCTCTTGCTACAAATGATCTTCTATAGTCAGCATTTCTAGGAACCTGATGTAGTCTTGATGCACTTAATCTTCCGGTAGCTGTGCCTACTTGATGAAACTCTGTATGAAATCTTCCAGTCTTTGGATGAATATCCTTTAAAAAGTTTTCTCCATAAGTACTTCTTCTCTTCTCTTGTTCTCTATAGTCCAATAATAATTTTATGGATTCGTCAGACCCTTTAAAATCTTTTATCACATCCTCTCCAGTACTGGTAACTGGAACTCCTAGAGAAACTAAAACCTTAAGCATTTGGGAATGGGAATTAATATTTAAATTTTCATACAAGAATCCCGGATATGTATTTACATCAGTAATACTTTCTAGCTGTGTTCTCAATCTCTTGGTAGTTACTGGAATTTTATACTCCATCGCTAACTCATAAAGATTTGCTTTATTTAAATTCAATCTCGAAACTATACTTTCTTTTATTTTAGACTCTAACTCAGCTTTTTTATTTGTAGCATCTTGCTCTAATTGTCTCCAACAATCTTTGTCAATTAGTACTCCATTTAATTCCATACTGGCTACAGGCGCCTCAAATCTTTTTTCTAACTCCAGCACCTCCCCCTGCCCCTGATTAATTAAAATTTCCGTTTGTTTTTCTTTTATCCCTCTAAGAAATTTAACATCTAAGGCGGCGTATATAAGTTGGTTTTGACTAAACACATCTGGATTATTTACAAAGCCATCCCTTTCTGACTTATCTAATTCTACCCCATAATATTTATCAACCAATTCTTTTAAAGAATAGAACTGTTTTCCTATACCTTGATACATCAAAGTTTCGGATACCATTGTATCAAAAACATTAGAAATTAATTCTCCTGTATAGGTGTGTAGTATCTGAATATCAAATTTAATATTGTGTCCTATACATAACTTATTAGAATCTATTATTAAAGATACAATATACTTTACAAAATCTTTCCCAACATTTTTTACATCAATAACAAAAATTTTATTATTAGCCTCTATCTGAATCAGTAGCAAGTCTGATAGAAATAGGTCTAGTGATGTTGTTTCTACATCCAGACCTATTTCATCAGCACTTATTAATTCAGATAAGAGTTCTCTATTCTCATTCCTACTGGTTATAAATTTGAACTCCACTTAGTATTCCTTTCACTCATCCATTCATCATTATGTTTATCACATAGGGTTGTATACCAACTTCTATCACATCTAAGGGATGCCAATTCTCCACAAACCTCACAAGTACTATCACTCATCTCCTCATACTTATTTATAATATCAAATATCTCATCCACCCCAGAACCAATATAGAATCTAAGTGTACCATATTTTTCCTTCATGTCAATAACCATAAAGTCTAGTCTAAGGTCTGGATATTTATCTAAGGCTTTATCTATTTCAGCACATAGATTATAAACAAGATCATTCCACCCATCTCCAAAACTGGCAGGACTATCCTTTACAAAATAGAAGTCATTATAAATATCTTCCTTTGTTTTCATTTTTTAGCCTCCAATATTTAATTATTAAAGATCAATAGAGACAATGATACCCTCGGTCTATTATCAAGGGTTGAGTCTTACAAACATTACGGTAGTAAGATTACCACATTAGTAGGAACCTGTCTTGACAGGATGCCCCGGTCTGCTATTACCAAACCTACTAATTACCCAAAGCACAGGACAGTCGGTGACTCTCTCCACTAGGGAGCGTATCATACACCACTCAGCCGCTTAGCGACTTTCAACTTAGATCAGACTTCGTATCCTATTTTGGTGGCTTGTAGCCAATCAGTAGCTTGCTGTGCGAAGTCTTCTAAGGAATCGGGGATTTTAATTTGCCTCATGTATGTTATAATCATCCGAGTTAACATACCAATTATGAGGAGGCTATGTCAGACTACTGTTTGATAGATTATCAGTCTATTCCTCTTCGAGGAAGATGCTGTAAGTAGTCTCGTCTCTATTAACTATTATACTATATTCTAACACATTTTGTAAATTTGTCAAGGGTCTTGACAAGATACAAATACTATGATAGTATATACCAAGAAAGGAGATTTGTCAAGTGAATATATTAGTAGCATGTGAGTTTTCAGGTATAGTAAGAGATGCATTCCTAGCCAAGGGACATGAGGTTTGGAGTTGCGATCTACTTCCTACTTGGACTGGTAATAGACATATACAAGGAGATGTATTGAATTGGTTAGATTTTGGTTGGGATATGATGATTGCTTTTCCTCCATGCACTCACTTAGCAATTAGTGGAGCCAGGTATTTTAAAGAGAAGAGGGGAGATGGTAGACAACAAGAGGCTATCGACTTTTTTATGAAGTTGGTTAATGCACCTATAGACAAGATAGCTATTGAAAACCCAGTTGGTATCATGTCTACTGTATGGAGAAAACCAGATCAGATTATACAGCCTTGGCAATTTGGAGATGATGCGTCAAAGAGAACCTGTCTTTGGCTTAAAAATTTACCAAAGTTAGTACCAACTGATATAATTATAAAAGATAGATATGCTAATCAAACTGCTAGTGGTCAGAACAAATTAACACCATCACCCACTAGAGCTGTGGAGAGAAGCAAAACTTATCAAGGTATAGCTAATGCTATGGCTGACCAGTGGGGCTTTAAAGTATCAAATATTTTTGGGAGGTAGTAGTGGTAAAGAAAACAGAGTACGGTTATCAATGTTCTATATGTGGTACTCTTTATGAGAGAGATACCTATGCCTTGTCATGTGAGCAAAGTCATGATATAGTATATGTACCTTTAAAGTCTGATGACTTATATAGGCTGATACAATTTTTATATACTAAAGAAGATAGTTTATTATCTAAAAGCTTAGTAGAAACATTAATGAGATACAGAAATAGAAACTATTACAATAAGGGAGACTAGAATGACCTCTAAATTAAATGTAGAATTAACAGTAGAAAAAGATGGAAAATTTTCTCAAGATATGCATTTGGATTTAACCGAAGCTAGTGATGAAGAAAAAACTATATCCGCAATTTTGTGGGGAATGCTTTACATATTTGCATCAGAAAGCTTAGATGATTATGGAGAAGGTGTTTATAAATTAATTGCAAGAGCGGCTACAGTAGGAATTGATTACTTGAACAAACAAGATTCAAATGATGGGATAATATTAAATGATTCAAAAGTTAGTATGTATACTATGTGAGAAGGAGGTACTCCCATCTGATAAAATATATTGGGTAGCCTTAGAGTTTCCTTACATGAATCTTATAGTACATAGACAGTGTTATAATGCATGTGAGGATATAGATAGTTTTATAAAAGAACACTTAGAAAACTATTTAAAATTATATAAAAATGAGAAAAAGAAGGTATAATATAGAGTAGAAGAGGTTTAAATATGTTACCAGAAGATGAATTTTTTACAGAGATTGATGGCATTGATTCTGATTATTATTATGATGAGGATGAATGCCCAGTTTGTGGCTGTCGTTTCTTAGTAAAAGAAGGCCACTGTACCTATTGTTATGAGTGTGGTTGGAGTAGATGTGACTTATGACTAATACAAGAGGAAGTACTCCCAGTAAATCCAGATTAAGAACTTTAAAACAATTTGCCAATATGACAGATGATGAGTATGAAGATTATTGGAATAAGAAAGTTACTGGGTATGTTGGAGGGGCAGAGTTTGAGGAGAGAATTAATAAAAAACTTAATGAATTCTCCGAAGACTATGACTTAAGTGATCTTAAAGCTAACGATAAATTAGTTCTAAGAGCTTTAGCCCAAGCCTATATTACCCTAGAAGATTTAGAATCATATTCATTTGAGATGAGAATTGGTGGGATTGAAGCTGTTGACATTACTACATTAGAGAAAGTAAATAACATGATGGCAGTATTGAGAAGAGATATTTCTTCTATGCAGAATGATCTTAAAATTACCAGAAAGGTTAGAAAAGGAGAGAAAGAAGAATCAGTTATTGCCTTAATAGATAAGCTTAAAAAGTCAGCTAAAGAGTTCTATGAAAGTAGAATGATGTATGTATGGTGTGATAAGTGCAGTATGCTCTTATTCACAGGCTGGTTTCTCTATCCAGAGGAAAATAATAAAATTAGCCTAACTTGCAAGAGGGAAATTGAGAAGGGAGTTTATTGTAATAATAAACTCACAATTACATCAAAAGAATTATTAGCAAAGAGAGGAGTTAATGTCGACAATGTACCAGAATTTTTCAAGTAATGAAGACGAGGCTAAAGACCTCTTTGAGGTCGCATTAGATAATGATAAAGAATATATGGATTTGGGTTTTGAACCTATAGGCTGTCTTTTGAGAGATGGTGATTATCTAATAACAGATTTTCTTGGAGAATTTAGTGATGGTGGAAATCCTTTTCATAGTGGTTTATACTTAATCGGAAATAAACTTTCATACTTTGATGGTGATAACTGGATAGTACCATCAAAGATTGTGTATGCTTGATATGATTACTGTTTGTATACCTACACTTAATAGATATGATTTGCTTAGAAGATTGGTGCTTAGTGCTGATCTTGGCTTGGTTACTCCGGATAAATATTTAGTTGTAGACAATGGAGGAAGTCTTACCTCAGACCATCCTAAAGTGGAAATATATAACCCCGGTTTAAATTTGGGAGTGGCGGCATCTTGGAACTGGTTAATTAGAAACTCATCCGAGATAAGATTTATTTGTAATGACGACCTTGAATTTACACCACATACATTAGAAACAATTGTTAAGTATTACACAGACAATTGTATTCTATTTCATACCAGATTTAACAGACATAACAATGACTATTCTGGATTTGTTATGAGTGATTATGTATTTAATTTAGTAGGGGAGTTTGATGAATCTATATCCCCTAACTATGGATACTTTGAAGACAACGATTATGATTTTAGAATGTATAGAAACTTTATGGATAAGATAGAAATAGGGGATAGCTTTCCAAACTATCAAGGAATTCCATACCATCATACTCGTAGTTCTACAATAGCATCCTTTAATGACCAGCAAATGAAAGATCATCATAGAAGATTTCAAATTGCAAGAGATAGTTTTAAAAGAAAGTGGGGAATGCTACCAGATGATTTGCCCTATGAGTAGAAAGAAAGTGAAAACATGGTAAGAAAAGAATACGATCAGAAATTATACGAGGAATATGGAAGACCGGCAGAGATAGCCGTAGCTAAATACCTATCTAACCTGCCTTGGGTGGAGGAAGTTATTCAACTTCCAAGAGGACAAAGAGGAGTAGACTTTAGAATAATAGCTAAAGATGGGGAAGTGTCTTATGCAGATGCTGAGAGGCGTTCTAATTGGAGAAGTTGTGACGAGGAATTTACATTTAATACTATACATGTAGGAACAAGAAAAACATATTTCATGGAACATGAACTTCCTTTTACTTTATGTGTTGTAAGAGATGATATGAAAAGAGTTTTATTTATTGATGGAAAGGATATACTAAGGTGTAAAAAAATTAATAAGCCTAATAAGTATGTTCCTAGTGGTAAAGAACAATTTTATGAAGTTCCAATTAAATATGTTAATATAAGATATGGTGATTTGGAATGATAACAAGAACCAATCTAAATAATGTACAAGAGACTGGTAGACTTGGTAATCAAATGTGGGCTATAGCATCTGCTATTGGTATAGCTAAGAAAAATAATACTCATATTTATTTTCCCTATTGGGAATATCAGAGATGGTTTTCTAATAAATTACCTTATGATGCCGATGTTCTTTACTATGCAATATCTCGCAAGTTAAAAATATACCAAGAGGACAGTCCTTATTATCAAGATATAAAATTAGATGAGAATTATTTCTGGGATTTAAAAGGATACTTCCAATCGTATAAATACTTTGATGATTATAAGAATGTTATACGTCATTATTTTACTCACAATTTTGAGATGAATGACTATTCAAAAGAATTAGTAGCTGTTCATGTGAGAAGGGGGGATTATATAAATTTACAAAGTGTACACCCGTTATTAACAGAAGACTACTATAGAACAGCTATGGAAATATTTCCGAGAAGTAATTTTCTTATTTTCTCAGATGATATTGATTGGGTAAGCAACTGTGGTTGGTTTGATTCTTTGCATTGCATATACAAAGTTGATGAAAGTCCAGAAATGACTAATGTACCTCATGATCTTCTACACATGATGTACATGGCACAGTGTAAAAGTTTTATCATAGCGAATAGTTCCTTTAGCTGGTGGGCGGCATATTTGAGCGACTCTCCAGATAAAGTTGTCGTAGCACCTAAAACATGGGTACTTAATGAGGATAGGGATGATAGAATTCCTCCTGAATGGATAAGGTTATGATTACAAAAATGTACAGAGTATTCGATGAGAAAAACAATAAACCACACACTCTTTTTCATGGCAATAGTGGTAGTAGATGCTTACCAATAAATGAGTGGATAATCTCTGATACCAAATTGGTTACAGATGGTTCTCATGGAAAATCCTATATGTCAGGATTTCATGTACTAGCTACTTCGGAACTAGTTAAGTCTTTCTTTCTCAGAAGATTTAAGATATTAGATAATAGAGTGATCTGTGCAGTTGATGTAGATACTAATGCCGGTATATGGAATAAAAATGAGTATGTTAAACTAGCAAAATGTATAAGAATAACATCTGAATATTGGGAAGAAAGGACAAGATTTTGATTACAAAACTAAGTGCTATAATAATCTATGTATTATTTTTATTTGGAATAGGAGTTTCAATGTTATTTATATGGCCTGCCGCATTAGTTATAAAGCTATATGAAAAAGCAGAATTAGAAAATCCTTTATTACTTATATCGTCTATTTGTGTATCCCTAATAGTTTATTGGGGGTCAGTACTTTACTTATCAGGATGTAGATAATGTGGGATAAAGAAGTTGCTTATTGGATTTTAATTGGTATGCCTATAGGGGCAGTGCTATTATTTATTGTATATTGTGTGTCTAGACTAAAGGAAAAGAAATGAAAAACTGGTTAAAAGAAAATTGGGGTATGCTTATTGTATCTGTTGTCATGGCAATTATATCCTTTGCTTGGGCTACTATTGCCATACTTATCCAAGAAGGGTATATAAAATGATTGATAAAATAAAATCAGCTATACTTAAATGGGCAGTAAAGGAATTAAGAAGAAATGGATGGACTGTGTATTACAATTACCCATACTCTTTCTCCCCGTCTGGCTCCCCATCTCCCAGTCCGAGTGCAGAACCTTATGAAGATTAGTCCTAGAGGTTATTGGGAGAATAGTACTGCGGAGGGGCATGGGGTAGATCATAAATTAGCGGAAGGTATTAAGGACTACTTAGAAAAAGAAACTAAAATATCCCCCTATCCAGTATTTAATTTATTAGACCTTGGATGTGGAACAGGTTTCTATTCTGATTACATAAAGAACAATAGTAAAGTTTGTTTAGTTGCCCATTGTTATGACGGTAATCCCAATACTCCTGAGTTGACTTTAGGAAGATGCAAAGTAGCCGACCTAAGTGTTTACCAATATTTAGGATACTACGATTGGGTTCTTAGCCTAGAAGTAGGAGAGCATATACCAGAAAAATATGAACATATTTTTATAAATAATATAACTAGACATGCTAGGATGGGAGTAATTCTTAGTTGGGCAATACCCGGACAAGGTGGGGATGGTCATGTAAACTGTAGAACAAATGAGTATATTAGATCAAAGATAACCAGAGAAGGACTTAAGTTTGATATAAATAGTACCCAATTTCTAAGAGACACCGCATCACCATACCCTGAAACGGGTTACTGGTTTAAAGATACTATTATGGTATTTAGGAGAATGTAATGATTCTATACACAGGCGGTACATTTGATATCCCACATCTTGGACACATGAACTTCTTTGGGAAATGTAAAGAACTATTCCCAGGTAGTTATCTTTTTGTAGCGGTAAATACTGATGAGTTTATAGAGAGATTTAAAGGTAGGAAACCTTTGTTCTCCTATGAAGAGAGGTGTAAATTTCTTAACATGGTTCCATATGTAGATCAGGTAGTTAAAAATTTTGGTGACGAGCTATCTACTTTAACCATTGCTCAATTTCAGCCCGATGTAGTACTTATTGGGAACGATTGGTTAGAGAAAGACTATTGTAAACAGATGGGATTTGATGCCAAATGGTTAAGAGATCATAATA
>Ga0209079_10000316_pt1 | contig 20219 bp, 13 predicted proteins | sample PPLLaktember2015_2_FD_187259 | JGI IMG/M metagenome (GOLD analysis project Ga0209079, IMG submission 187259) | Freshwater sediment microbial communities from Prairie Pothole Lake near Jamestown, North Dakota, USA - PPLs Lake P7 Core (6) Depth... | ecosystem: Environmental > Aquatic > Freshwater... | reverse complement strand
GGCCGGGCCATGGTTGCCCAGCTCGTGCAGCACCAGTACCAGGTTGCCGTGGGTGTCGCGCAGCAAACCTTCGGCACCCTGCAGCAGGGCCTCGTCCAGGCAGCGATCGCCGTCGCACAGATCAGGACTCGCCACCGGATCGGGACGCTGCACCTCCAGGCCATCGCATACCCCCTTGCAACCCGACTGGTTGTCGCGCCAGACAACCTTCAGGCCGGCGTGCTGCAGCACGTGCAGCAGCGATTCGCTGCCACGGATCGCGTCCTCGTCGTAATTGCGCCGCCCCTGCATCGAGAACAGGCAGGGGACCGAGACTTCGGTGTTCGTACCGCAGCTGTCGACGTCGGCGAAGTTGATCACATCGCGCTGCGCCAGTTCGGGCGTGGTCGGGTGCGGGCTGTGTCCGCTCAGCCCCCAGTTCGCCGCGCGGACCGTTTCGCCGACCACCAGCACGAACAGCACCGGCTTGTCGCGGCGCTGCCAGCTCGGCGCGAGCACGGCATCGGTGCCGATCGGGCGTTTCGCCATGGGCGCGGCCTTCGCATCCTTGACCAGCACCCGACCGAGCGAATAGACAGCGTTGGCCGGCGTGATCAGATAGCGTATTTCCTTGTGATTGCGCATCTGCCCGGAGAAGTCCTTGAACACCAGCGACAGCGCGCCGGCGCCGACCAGCACCGCCAGCAGGATCGCACCGCTGCGCAGCACAGTGCCTCGTCCGAGGCTGCGCCGGCGCAGGCGCGTGCGATGCAGGACGACCAGCGGCAGCCCAGCGAACAGGAACAGGTGAGGCACAAGGTCAAGTGTGAACAGCTCGCGCGCCTCGGCCACATCGGTGCGCAGCATGTTGCGCAGCATCTCCGGGTTGAGGTAGATGCCGAACTTGCCCATGTAGAAGCTGGCGAAAGCGGAAATAACGATCAGCAGGCCAAGCAGCGGCTTCGCCGTCCAGCGGTTCATCAGCAGACCGAAGACGATGAACTGCAGCGCGCCAATCCCGGTTCCGAGCGCCAGCGCGTAGCCCCAACTGGCCGCATCAGCAACCGAGCGCCCGGCCAGCCCTGCCTGCCAGAAGGGGAAATTGCTGGTCAGGACGAAAAACAGGCACAGGGCCAGCAACAGGGCTTCCTGACCGATCTCCGGCCTCCAGCCGCGGTAAGCCTGGCGCAGCCTGGCAAACCCGGAATTCACGGGCTCTCCGGGCGACAACGGGATTGAGCCGTTGGCGGCGGCCGGGGGCAGGACGAGGGTAGATTCGATCATTACGGCGCGTGGTTATGGATGACACCCCGCAATCTAGGCTCGCCGCAGTGAGGAATCAGTGAGCGAAAAGTGAGGAAATTGTGATGCCGGGGGGCGCGACGAGCCCCCCGGGGAAGCGGGGGTCAGCGAGCGGCGGGCACGCCGAAATCCACCTCGATCGAGGCGCCGCCCCCGGGGCGGTTGCATGCGCGTACCGACCAGCCGCAGGCTGTGCAGATGTGCTTGACCAGTGCAAGCCCGAGACCATGGCCGGGTTTGCTGCCGCGATGATGAAAGCGTTCGAAAATCTGATCCGGCTCGCCATTGGGGAGCCCCGGTCCGCGATCCTGCACGGACAGGCGACTGCCCTCCAGTACGCAGCTCACCCCCATCCCCTCGCCGTGCCGCAACGCATTTGCCAGCAAATTGCGGAGAACCAGCTGCAAAAGTGCAGGATCAGCCTGCAACACCGCCGACCCCGGGATATGCAGTTCGAGCTTGACCGGCTTGGTCGACTGGCTTTGGATGCCGCCCCAGGCACTGCGAATCGCATCGGCCACGCTCACCGCCTCCAGCAGTTGCGGACGCGCCTCGCGGGCCAGCAGCAACAGGCTTTCGGCCAACTGCGTCGTACTGTCGGTGGCTGCGATGATCCGTTCCGCACGCCGCCGCACTGTGTTGGGCAAGGCTTCGTTGGTCGCGAGCATTTCGGCATCGCTGCGAATGCCGGCCAGGGGGGTGCGCAGTTCATGCGACAGGTTGGCACTGAAGTCGCGCTCACGCGTCAGCAACTCGGCCTGGCGCGTCTCTGCAGCATCTAGCGCCTGCGCCACGGCAAGCAGCTCCTGCTCCATGCCAGGCTGCGAGAGCGGCGCGTCACGCCCTCCCTCCAAGACCCGCGCAGCCAGGGATTCGAGCCCCAGCGTCAGTCGTCCGGCAATGGCGTACACCAGAATCATCACCAGCACGCTCAGGACGAGCGCGCTGACAATAATCACCGTGCCGAGCGCGATTTCCCGCGCTTCAGTCTCGGACCAATCGTAGACCAGGATGAAGCGCGAGCCATTTGCCTCGCGCACCCCGACCTGATATTCGCGGTCGCCTTCACGAAATTCGTGATTGCCGATCGGCAAGTCCGCGAGCGCAGGCGGCAATGCAGCTGGCAGGGGTTCGCCAGACACCAGCCGGTAAAGCTTCATTGTCGGCGTGTTGGGCAGCGCAAGTTCCGGCGAGTGACGCGAGACCTCGATGCTGTAGGCAAGCTGGCCAGCGAGAATTTCGTCGATGAAGTCCTGCTCCATCTCTTCATACGTCATCAGGAGAGCGATGGCCTGGCCGAGAATCAGCAACAGCAGGGCGGCAGACATCGATACGGCAATACGCATCCGCATGCTCGAGGGCAGCCAACGAAGGGCAGCTGGGCGCAGGCCCGCTTCAGCGGCAGACGAGCTTGTATCCGATGCCATGGACATTGACCACCTCGGCGTCGCTGCTCTCACCCAAGGCACGCCGCAGGGTGTGCAGGACACTGCGCAGATTGTCGCTGGACTCCTGCTCGTGGCCCCAGATCGAGATCTCCAGTTCGCGCCGGGAAAATACCCGGTTGGGCTGCGACAACAGCTCCGCGACCAGCCGCATCGCCTTGGGCGGAAGTTGCAGCACGCGGCCGGAGAGGCGAGCCTCCTGCGCAACGCTGTCATATTCCAGGGCCCCCTGGCGCAGGATTCCGTCCGGCCGTCGCGCGCCGCTGCGTCTGACCAGCGCCAGGAGACGGACTTCCACCTCCTGCAGGGCGAACGGCTTGACCAGATAGTCGTCGACGCCGGCGTCGAAACCGACCAGCTTGTCTTCCAGGGTGTCGCGTGCGGTGAGGATCAGCAGCGGCAGCGGATTGCCCTCGGCGCGCAGACGGCGGGCCAGCGCAAGACCGTCGCCGTCGGGCAGGTTGCGGTCGAGCACCGCCGCGTCGAACACCTGTTGGCCGAGCAGCCGCGAGGCTGTCGCCAGACAGTCGGCGTAATCGCACTGGTGGCCGTGCGACTCTAGGTACTCGTAGAGGTTTTCTGCGATGGTGCGGTCGTCTTCGATGATCAGCAGATGCATGGGGCTAGCATATTACACGCGCGAAGCCCGTCATTTGGCAGGCTCCCTATCCGGGAACGGACCGCCCTCCAGGAACATAGGGTTTCCCGGGGCGCGGCAGCCTGTCCCGCCTTGCCCCGGCGAGCTTGCCCGTATCGAGCCTCGAGCATGCCGTCGGTGTCGAACACGCAATGCGCGCGCATCCGCGCGCCGAAGGGGCTCGGGCAGGCACGCCCGGGACGTCGCGCGCACGCTGGAGTTCCGGATCAATTCGCCAGATCACTACGATAGTTGCGCAAGAACCGCTCGATCTCACCGTTGAGTTCGATCGCAAACGGCCAGGCGTCCTCGTTCTGCGGGGCCAGTGTTTTCTGCTGGCGGTAGATCCGCTGGCTGGCGCAGACGAACAGCCGTAATTTCAGTTCCGGCCAGTAGGCGCTTTCGACCGAGGAAATGGTGACCGGGGTTTCCACCCGGGCCGACAGCAGCGCCTGCGGGCGGTTCGGCGCGGCACACAGTTCGCGGCTGCGCGGATGCTGGCCCGACTCGTTCCACCAGGCATCGAATTCCCTCTGCCCCAGCTCCAGCCCACGGACGTCCATCCGTAGCACTTCGCGTCCCGCCTGCTGCAAGGCAGTGTGCATCCGGGTCGTGTAGCTGTTCCGCGTTTCGCCGTTCCAGAAACTGCGACTGATCGGCATGCCCAGCGCAGCGTAGGCAAGCGTCGGGCGCGCCGGTTCCGCGGCAGCGGGCGGAACGGCCACCGCTTCGGGTTGTTCTGAAGCCGCGGCGGCAGCGTCAGCCGCCGGCTTGATGACGGGGCGGGAAGAAACGATTTGATCTGCCGGCCTTTTCGCCGCAGCAACCGGCACCTTCGCGGGCTGGGTAGGCCGAACCGATGCAGCAATGGCGGGCGGCGTGGCGGACCCAGCCATGGCCGGTTTCGCTGGAGGAGGGGCAGAAGGCACGGTCGTGGCGGAGACAGTCGCGGCTGGCGTGGGATGAAGGGTGGGCGCCACTGCGGGGGTCGAGGTGATGGCGGGTTCCGTAGCCTGGGGTTTGTCAACCGCGGCGACAACGGCCGGTCCCGCCTTGTCTGAGCTGCCTGCCGGCTCCGGCAGCAGGCGCGGCGCCAGCATCAGGCCAACACCCGCCAGCACCAGGATCAGCGAGGGATGGGTGACGTTGAGCTTGATGCCGAAAGCCTCGACCGACGACGCCTGCGTGCTGGTCTTGCTGCTGATGAACATCACCAGCCCGGTGGCCACCAGCACCAGGCCGGCGATCACCAGCAGCGTGTCGAGCAGGGTGGAAAAGTCGGCTGGCATGATGGCGCTCCCGGGCTGCGTTCAGTAATGCAGGTCGCGTCCGCTGAACAGCCGCTTCGGCACGCTGCCTAGGACGCGGGTGAGCACCGAGTTCATCGTCGCGCAATCGTTGTCGAAACCGCCGTGGCTGTGGCTGACCGAGGCGCCTTGCCTGATGGCGGCCGCTTCCTTGGCCGGATCGATCGGGATGCCCTCGGAAACCACCAGCGCGGGGCGGCCATCGACCGTTTTGGCAAACAGCCGTGCCAGCAGCGGGTCGGCGTCGATACAGGCCTTCATCCCCAGTATCGGCACCTCGCGCATGCCTTCGAAGGCGTTGGAGACGAGGTAGAGCAGGGATTTTCCATAGGGCCCCACGCTGTCGCCGCGTTCCAGCTTGTCCGACAGCAGATACAGGCTCGGCAGCGGGATCTGCCCCGCTTCCAGGCCGGGCAGCAGCAACTGCTTGAAGGTGTCGGTGCGGATGGCGGGGGCGAGAAACTGCACGCTCTTGAGCGGTATACCCAGATTCGCCAGCAGCGGCATGGCGTGGGCGGCGAAGATGCTGCCCGCCGAATGGCCGACGATATGCAGCTCCCATCCGGTCTTGTCGTGGCTGGCCAATTGTTTTTTGGCTAGTTCGACGTAGCTTGCGACGAGCTGGATGGCACCGATGTTGTGGGGATGGTCGGAGGCCAATTGGGCGTTTTCCTTCATCTCGCCCCACAGCCGGTGGCCGGCGCGGGCGAGCGTGAGTTCCAGCACGCGGTCACGGGCCTCGGTGAGGTTTTCCAGGAAGCCGCCGCCGGCGAGCCTGTCGGCTTCGGTGAACAGGTCCTTGAACAGGCCCGCGACGCTGGAGAGGAAGTCGCTCTCCCACATGACGTGCAGCGGATAGATCTCGTTTTCCAGCATGACGTCGCGCATCGCGACGATGCGCTTGGCCGAGGCGGATTCGGAATTGAGGCCGCCGTGCAGGTACAGCAGTATGCGGCGCTTCTTCCAGCCGCGGGCTTTGGCGGGGATGGTTTCGCAGAACAGGCGTTCGATGTCGGACTCGGTGGTCCAGTACTCGCCGGAATCGGACAGCTCGCCGTTGTTGGCGACGTCGATCACGTAGGGCCGGATATCTGACAGCGGGATGGTGCGGCTGGCGCGCTGGATACCGGAGGTGTCGATCGACTTGTCTTCCGCCCACAGCTCCATCATCACCGGCACGCCGAGTTGCGCGACCCAGACGTCGGTGGCGTGCATCAGAAAGTCCTCATAGGGCAGCAGCGCAAAGCCGCCTGCCCCCCAGCCCGGCCCCCAGGAATTCTGGATGACGAAGCCCTGCGGCGTGTAGCCGACGATGGCGATGGCGTGGCCGCCGTCGGCACTGCCGCTGCGTTTGATCACCGGCAGTTTGAGCGCCACCTTGCGGCCGCGCTGCACATAACTGACCGGCACCGGCTTGTCGCCCTTGCTGCCGCCCGGAGCGGCCCAGCCCGAATGCACCATCAGCGTGGCGTAGAGAATGCCGGTTTCGCTCAGCGCGGTGTGCATGTCGCGCACGTTGTACGGGCGGATGCGGTAATAGGCGCCCCCCGGCGTCGCCATCGCCTGCTGGATGATGCCGTCGCTCATGTGCGTGATGCCATGCTGGTCGTCTTTCCATGCCGATCGCAGACATACGCCGTGCTTGGCCCAGGCCTTGATCGCGCCGCGCGCGGAGGAGCCCTCGTAGGCCTCCCCCGGCCATTCGTCGTAGCGCCGCGCCAGTTCGTACAGCATGCGCGGGCTGACGATGGCGGTCCGTTTCTGCTTGGCGCGCAGAAAATTCACCACTGCCGCCAGCGCAAAGCCGGTGCAGGCGCCTTCGCGCCCCTGGTCGAGAATCATCGCGGGCTTGATCAGCGGGCAACTCACCAGCGAGTCGGGCAGCGAAATCAGCGCGGGCTGGTAAAACCAGTCGCGCAGGTCGATGCGGTCGGGAAAGGCGTCGAGCCGCTGGCCGGTGGCCTTCTCGGAGCTGGTTTTTAGCGGCAGCTCTGAGGGTGTGGTTGAGGTCTTTTTAGGCATGAGATTTTCCCTTTCAGAGGCTTTTCAGATATTCCAGCAGCGCGGCCTTGTCCTGGGCCGGCAAGGTCGTGCCGAAGTCGTGGCCCAGGTTGCCGTTGCCACGCAGCCGCGTGTCGAGCGGCGTGCCGGCGCGTTCGGCCGCGCTTCCCTGCGCGACGAAGCCGACGCGCACCGGGTCGTAGACGTCGTAGCCGCGCCAGAACACCGGCGGCCGCTGCGCGGGGGGCGTCAGCAAGTCGGCGAGGGTCGGCACCGAGCCGTTGTGCAGGTAGGGGGCGCGCAGCCAGATGCCGTCGAGGAACTGCGCCACATAGCCCGTCAGCGGGGCTTCGACCAGTCCTTTGCGCTGGAAGCCCATTGCGCTGACCACCTGATTGGCCTCGATCGCCGCCTGCTTGCCCCAGGTATCGATGCGTCCACGGTCGGTGCCGATTTCTGAAAGTGGAACGATGGTGCCGGTCCGCGCACTGGCGTGGCAGGCGGCGCAGTTTGCGTCGAACACCGCCTTGCCCCGCGCCGCGCGCGTGGCATCGATGGCGAAGGGATACTGCGGCGCCGGCTTGTTCGTCAGGTAATCGACCAGCCAGTCGACCTGGCCGAGGAAATCCGCCTTGTCCTTCGGTTCGGCACCCATCAACCCCAGCGCGGAGTCGATGACCACCGAATAGGGATCGTGCGAGTCACCGGCGAAGTTCATGCGGTGGCCTTTTTCCGGCTGGTATTTCTTCAGGTTCCACACCGACGGCATGTCCGTCGGGCCGAAGCTGTCGTCCATCGGCCAGCGGATCATGAAGTACTTGGTCAGGTTCATCGCGTCGTCGCGCCCGCGTCCCCACTCGGGAAAGTCGTGGCGGTAGATCCACTCGAACTGGCCTTCGCGTTCGGTCAGGCGTTTTTTGGTGATCGGGATGATGAGGTAGCGGTAGGCCAGGCGATCGATGAAGTCGAGGTCGGCGGCGAGGTCGATCTCGGCCATCAGGGTGTCGGCGTTGAAGCGCGGGTCCTTGGCGCAGTCGACCAGGAAGCGGAAGAAGGCTTCGAGGTCGAGCGTGTGGTTGGGGCCGGTGACCACCAGCGTCGGCGTCTCGTCGGGTTGGGCGCGGTAGCTCGCCACATGGCAGGACGCGCAGGTATTGGCGACACGGTCGAAGCCGATACGGCGCTTGGAGAAGCCCACCGGCAGTTCCTCGCCTTGCTCCCACACCACGCCGAAGCTGGCGTAGCCGATGCCCGGCTTGGGCAGCTTGTCGGGGAAGACGCGCGGCAGCACATAGAAAATCCAGTAGGGGATGCCGGCGTCGTTCTCGGCGCCGATCGACCCGTACTTGAAGCGGTCGTCCGGGTTGTCGAATTGCGTGGCACCGTGGTCGCGCAGGAAACGGTCCCAGCCGACCAGCAGGAGCAGCGCGCCGAGAATCAGCACGACGAGGGCGGTCGTTTTTAGCCAGCGCGGACAACGGCAGAGCGTCTTCATGGTGGGCTCCTAGAACGTCTTCAGGTATTCCAGCAGCGCCCACTTATCAGCGTCGGGAAGGCGCGTGCCGTAGGCCGCGCCTTCGTGCCCGGCGTTGCCGTTGCCGGGCAGCGTGGTGTCGAAGGCAAACAGCGGTTTGCCCTGACTCTCGGGCTGGTCGGCGACGAAGCCGAGACGCTTCGGGTCGTACAGGTCGTTGCCGCGGTAGAAGGTTTTTGGGCGCTGCGCGGCGGGCTGCAGCAGGTCCCACAGCGTCGGCACCGAGCCGTTATGCAGGTAGGGCGCGCGCAGCCAGATGCCGTCGAGCGGGGCGTTGGCGTAGCCGTACGTCTTGCGGAAGTGGCGGAAGCGGCGCTTGGGGTCGGCCGAATACAGCATGCCCTGGTTCTGCGCGAGCTGCAGGGTGTAGGAATCGAGGCGACCGCGGTCGGTGCCGATCTCGGCGATGGGTGAGACCTTGCCGACGTATTCGCCGGAAAAGTCACTGCCGTCCTTGCCGTGGCAGGCGGCACAGGCCTGTTCGTAGAGCGCCTTGCCGCGAGCCGCGAGCGCATCGTCGATTGGGTAATGCTGTTCAAATGCCGGAGGCGCCACAGTGGCGATCCAGGCTTCGATGCGGGCGATGGCGGCGTGATCGATGAGCTTCGGCGTGGCGCCGGTGCCGAAGGCTGCAGACAGATTGCGCTCCTCGACACGGCTGTTGTTGCCGTCCCAGTGCAGCTGCATGCCCTGTTTCTTGGCCTGGTTCCAGATCGCCGGAAAATCCGACACCCCGACGAGTTCCTCCGGTGACAGCTGCTCGAACGGCACGCCGAATATCGCCTTGGCCGAATTGAAGGTGTCGACCCGTCCCGGTCCCCAGTCGGCCTGTGCATGAATGAAGCGCAGGCGTCCGAGCAGCCCGGCGACGCCGTCGCGCATAAGGTGGACGGCGAGCGGATAGACGACGTGCTTGTCTAGCAGGCCGAGGCCGCCGGCCTTTTCCGCGATGCGCGGCACCACCTGCGCGGGAGTGAAGCGGCGGTCGTTGACGCATTGCTGGACGAATTTCTGGAAGCCCATCAGGTCGAGCTGGTTGGCGGGCATGCCGGCGACCAGCATCGGCTTGGCGTCGGGCGCGGTGCGCACGGTGGCTGAGTGGCACACCGCGCAGTTGAGGAAGACGCGGTCGATACCGAGGTGGCGGCGTTTCGACATGCCGACCGGCAGGTCGCGGCCCTGTTCGAAGATGAAACCGAGCGAGGCATAGCCCTTGCCCGGCAGCAGATCCGGGCAGACTTCGGGCAGCACCTGAAACAGCCAGTAGGGGAAGCCCATGTTGCGCTCGCCGCCGGTAGAGCCGTATTTGAAATGCTCGACCGGGTCGTCGTAGGTGACCGGACGGTCGGGCAGAAAGCGGATCGCGGCTCCCAGTGCGCCGAGTGCGAGCAGTGCCAGCACCGCCCACAGAAAGAACCGGCAGCCGGAGCAGCGGGTTTCCGCAGTGCTCATCGCGCACGCTCCACATAGTTGGACGGCGGCAGGCAGGGGCGTAACTGCGCATAGGGCAGCCGCAGCAGACTGGCCGGATCCTGACCGTGCAGACGGCTGGCAACGAGACGCTTCAGCGCGGCGAGTTCGGGCGATACGGCCCAATGCAGGGGATCGATGCCGCGGCTTGCCAGCGCCGCGGCCGGCGGCATCGGCGGCTTGCTGCGCTCGGCTTGCGGGATTCCCCCCATGCTCAGGCGGACGAAAATGCGCGGCGCGCAGTGGTCGAGGCTGGCCTCGACCTCGACCGGACTGCCGTGCAGGAAGTTGGGTGGATGCGGCAGCGTGGTGTCGTGGCAGCTGGCGCAGTGGGCGCGCAGGGGCGCGACGAGCGGACCGCTTTCGGCGGCGGCGGAAACGGGCTCCATGCGTGCCGGCGGCAGGCTCGGAGCGCGGGACCGGCGCGGCTTGCCGAGCTCTGCCAGCAGGTCTTCGAGCACGGCATGGCTGAAGGGCCGCGACGCCAGGGCGCCGCGCGCGCGCACGCGCTCGAGTGAATGGGACAGGTCGCCGCGAGGCAGGCGTTGCACGGCAGCGGGGTCGAGCATGCCGGCCAGCCCGACGACGAGGGCGGTCTTGTCCGGCGTCTGCCAGCTTTCCAGCGGCGGGCGCAGCAGCAGGGGGTCGCTGGCCGGATCCTGCAAAGCGGCCAGCGGATCGCGGTTGGGCAGGTCGGGATTGGGGATGGCCAGTCCACGCGGCCAGTTGGATTTCCAGGCATGGTCGAGCGCTGGCAGAAGGGTCGATGCCGGGAGACGGCCGCTGCGGGCATAGTCGAGCGCGGCGGCGAAAGCCTGCATGCGGCAGCGGCCGCCCGCCTCGCCACGGCCGCAGCCGCGCTGCCACAGGGTTTGCCAGACTGCGAACATATTGGCGCGGTCGCTTGCGGCGTCGATGAAATACGCGATATCGGTCCCGCCGGCTCTGATGCCGTAGAAATCGCGGCGCGTGTCGCGCAAGCGGGCGGCGATCGCCGGGTTGGCCGGCGTTTCGTCCCACAGCGGACGGGCGAAGATCGGCGCGCCGTTCTGGTGGCAGGCGAGACACAGGCTGCGCCGGGCGTAGAACAGCTGCGGCGCCTTGCCCTGCCGGTAATCGCGCACCACCTGGAATTCGAAGCGGCCGGCGGCATCGTTGTAGCTGATGACCTCGATCACCGCGCCCTTCTCGTGATAGCCGAGGAACAACCGGTCTTTCAGGGGCGGGATGCCAGGCTTGCTGGCGCCGTCGGCTGCGGCGACCACGCGCGGGAAGCTGAAGTAATCCGGTGCCCCCGCCTCGCGCTGCAGCGAACGGCCGAGCGGAATCAGCGTAACCTTGAGCGGCGGCAGGCCGCCGGCATCGGTCTGCATCTGGCGGTTGATCACGTTCAGCAGCCGGGAAAACGGATACGGCACCGGCTGGCTGCCGATCAACTGGTCGAAGCGCGAGCGCCCGAGCGGCGGCAGGTCGTCCTGCGCGGGCAGCGAACTCGAGGCGGTCAGAATGGCGGCGAACATGAGGGTGAGCCGGCCTGGTTTCATGGCGCTAGCGTGCCGCCAGCACCCGTTTCTGCGTGCCGGGCCAGCAGTCGTCGCGTACCTGGCCGGTTTCGAACTCGCCGCGCCCGGCCTTGTCGACCTCCTCGTTGCTGAGCACGAAATTGAGGATGAAGGCGTGATCCATGTAGGCGCGGCCGAGGTAGAGGCCGGGACGCACCATGCGGATTTCATCGCGCACCTTGAGGCCGCGCCGCCCGGCGAGAAAATCGGGTTTCTCGCGGTAGCCGCGGATTTCGTCGCTGAAGGCGTAGTCGATGATGATGGATTCGCGGCGCGAGTCGATCAGGCTTTGCCCGCAGTAGAGCTTGGCGGGAAACAGCAGCCAGGCGTCGCGGCCGTCGACGTCGATCTTCGGGATGTCACCGGGGCCGATCACCGGGCGCAGTACGGCGAGATCCTGGATGCGGTTGCGCAGGACTTTCTGGTCGCGGTAGAACACCTTACCTTTCCACAGCGCTTCGCCAGCGGTCTCGAGCATCTTTCCCTTGAAGTTCACTCCAAGCCCCTTGAGGCCGCCGATGATTTCTGCCGCGCGCAGCCTGCCGGAGCTGCCACGCGGGAACACGATTTCGCCGTCGAATGGCCCGTCGGGAATCGGCCCCGAGCCGAGCCGCGCGTACAGTTGGTCGAGTTGCTCCTGGTCGAGGCTGGCGAGGTATTTGGGCGTGACCTTGGCGAGTTCCTGCAGCGGGATGGGGTAGTCGTATTCGATCTGCGCGAAGTCGGGTTTGCTGGCATACGTGTCGCCGTAGGGCGCGAATGCGATGTCGGGCTTGCCGCCAAACCAGCTGCCAAGCTTGTCGCAGCTCGACAGGGGCAGGCCAAGTGCGGCGATGAGGAGAAACGTCCGGACATTCATGAGAGCCTCCTTCACAGGGTCGCCAGAAAAGCGATCAGCGCGTTCTTGTCGGCGTCGGACAGGTCTTCGCCGAAGCGATGGCCGTCGTTCTCGATCTCGGCACTGCACGACGAATAGACTTGCCACAATGCGGGGGTGCGGGCGCGCGCCTCCTTCACCACCTCGACCAGCCGGTCCGGGTCGGAGACGATGGCTTGGCCGATCGTCTGCATTTCCGCCGCGAGTTGTCGCGCTTCCTGGGCCGGCAGCACTTTGGTGAGACGCGCCTCGAGTTCCTTGGGTTTGAGCTTGGCGTGCACCAGATCGACGATGAAATCCTTGTGGCGGAAATTGCCGACGTTGCCCGCCGTGGCGCCGGCCGGGACCCGCACGGTGAAGCCGACCAGGCGCGTCTCCTGCTTGCCGTCGAAGATGCGCGGGCCGATGTCGAGGACGATTTCCTGGTCGACCTTGGTCGCCTTGGGGATGCGCTTCGCCGGGTTCAGCAGGTCCTGCATCGAGGCGACGTAGAGCCTGAAGCGGCCTTCGACCGAGGGGTCGTATTGCCAGCACGCCGGCTGCCTGTCCCTGGCCAGCGGGGGGTTGCCGGGCTTGGTCGTGTCGACGTAGCTGGAGCGATAGAGCTCGTAGGCATTGGCCTTGTCGCCGCCCCAGCCGCACAGCTCCGGCCCGACCGAGTTGTTGTGCAGAAAGGGCGCGTGGGCCCACAGGTTGAGCAGCGAGATATTGCGGTAGTAACCGCGTCCGCCGTCGTGCGGCTCGAGGATGCCGGAGACGGGCTTGCGCGCGTGGTAGTCCTCGTTGGCGAACTGCTCCCAGACGTGGCCGCGGATATGGTTGGAATGCAGCGAACGGCAGCGATAGGTGCCGATTTCGGTTACCGGCGTCGGCACGTCGCTGCCCAGCCAGTCGGCGCGCAGCCCGGTTTGGCTGTCGATGGCGCGGAAATCGACCGCTTCGAAGGGCGGCTTGGCGCTGGCATGGCAGCGCGCACAGTTGGCGACGAAGACCTGCTGGCCGCGCTCGAGCGAGCCCTTGCCGAAATTCTGCTCGAGGTCGCGCACCAGATCGGCTTGGCCGTATGGAGCCCGGCGCTGGTTCGCGCGTGCGTCGACGAGGTCGCGCGCCCGGCCCTCGGGTGCGGTCAGGAAGAAGTCGAGAAGGTTGTGCAGGCGGTCTTCAACCGCGCGGAAGCTGGGGCAGTCGCGTCGGCACTGGCCGATGTCGAACGGCGTCTGGCCGAAATTGCGCGCCTGCGGGTCGAGCTGGCGCAGGTCGGTGAGGTGGTTGACCCAGCACTGCTCGGCGCACGAGCCGATGTTGAAGTACACGCGCTGGATCGCGCCGAGCGCGCCGATCGAGTCGCCGCCGCCCTTGAGGATGTGATGCACGGTCTCGGTCTTGACGCTTCTCTCCCAGCATTTGCCGGCCTTGCCGGGCTCGCACCAGCAGACGGATTTCTGCGCAGCAGACGGACACGCCGCCACCTTGCGCCAGCGCTTGACCTTCTCGCCCGCAAACGTGGGGCGCTGCGCGGTATTGATGAGGGCGTTGATGGTGCCGGCATTGTTCACCTGGTCGTTGGGGATCGCCGAGGTGTCGGAGGTGCCGGGTCGCGCGTGGGAGAAGATCTGCCACAGCAGGTCGTCGTGCGGCATGCCGGAAATGAGGATTTCGGAAACGCGGATGTACTGGTTGCCGACCAGGCCGGAAAGGTTCTCCCACTTCGGCTGTTCGGGGTCGACAGGCGGCTTGGCCGGATCGAAGGCGACGTGGCAGGAGGCGCAGGCGGTACCGATGAGGAAGGGTGGCTCGATCGAGGCGTCGGCGAGTTTGCGCAGCTTGAAGTCGGCTCGCGCCGGATCGTTCGACAGCTTGCGGCTGTAGCCCTCCCAGGTACCGAGGCGGCCGTTGAGCTGTTGCCACGCCGCGGCGTCGAAGCGCGGGTTGGGGAATTTGCGGAAGCCGAGCGCGCCGCTGGAAGTGCCGAAGGCGAGGTTGCAGCTGTCCTCGCGGCCCTGCCTGTGGCCGTCCGGGTCGCCTTCGGCGGCGTCGGCGTCGTTGAAGTCGCAGGCGGGGTCGCGGTAGCCGGGCTTGCCGACGAACTTCAGCAGCTCCTGGTCGCCGGGGCACCAGTCGAAGCCGTAGGTTTCTTCGTAGCTCTTGGCCGGGCAGCCGTCGGTGCCGGGTTTGCAGCAGCCGGGGTCGTTGATCAGGCCCCAGGTCCTGAAACGGGTGTCGCGCGCATCGCTGCGCAGCACGCCATACCAGTCGATCAGCGCGGTGATGCGCTGTTGGAAAGTGTAGGTGTGAAAGCGCGCGTTGCCGGCGGTGGCCTTGAACCAGATTTCGCGGCCGGCGCGGGCCGAGGGCGAGAGGCCGGCTTCTGCTTCCTCGAATCCGGCGTCGGTGTAGCGGCTGGCAGGGAGGGGCGCGGCGCCGGGGTCGGCTGCCGTCGCGGCTGGCGGCGGCAGCGTGGCGCGCGCGCTTTCGGGCTGGTGATTGAACCCTGCGAGTGCAGCGATAGCGGCAATGCCGACGAAGCCTAGCCAGATCGATGTCTTCATGGTGCTCTCCTGTTGGCAGCGCCGGCTGCCGTGAACCATGGTCGGGGACGGCGGGCTCTCAAGCGGTTTCATCGCGCCGTTCTCGCAATATCTCGCACAGCCACGGCAGGACCGGTCCGCTGTCGTCGGCCATCTCCTGACGCTGGTAGGCCTCGGTCAGCGGCGCGTCGAACACCGCCTTGCCGATGTGGTGCCCGAGCTTGCGGTAGCTCTCGAACTGCGACTCGTCGAACCACTGGTCGGACGTCGACTGGTGCGGGAACCCGGGATGGGTACATTTGTAGTTCAGCAGATCGGCCGGTTCGCAGCCGGTCAGACGCGGTTTGATGTAGATCAGGCAGCCTTCGGCAGGCTGTTCGGAAGTCCCCTCGCGGGTGGGATAGATCACGCGGCCGACCGCCGAGTAGCCGCTCTGCAGGTCCTCGGCATGGATGTCGATGACCACGCCGAAGTCGGCGTAGCACTTGCGGATGGCGTTGCCGAGATCGTCGAACTGGTTGTCGGCATCCTGGCCGGCGTCGATGGCGACGATGCAGGCGCAGCGCCGGCGTACCAGTTCGTAGATGCCGAGGTTTTCGAAGTGGCCGCCATCGGACAGGTAGACGAAGGGCGATGAGTGCTGGGTACGCCCGAACAGTTCGCTCAGCAGATAGATGCCGCCGAACGGCGGATCGTGTTTCTTCCAGTGGTCTTCGTTGGCCGGGTTGGGGCTCCAGTGACCCAGGCGGACGTTGAACACGGTCATCAGGAATGTCAGCGCGGGCGAACTGTGGTAGCCCATGTTGGGGCAGGCGGCGGCGCCCGAGATCGCCATCACCGAGCCCATCCACACGCCTTCCATGTATTGCGAAGTGGGGCGGTAATGGCCGAGCAGTTGGCCCTTCTCGTCCGGCAGGATGAAGCTGTAGCCCACTGCCGTCGGGGTGAAGGCGAACGCGGCGGCGCGGCGTTCCTGCCATGCGAGCTGCTTGCCGGCGACCAGGTTCATCGCGGTGTTGTAGATGGGGTAGGGGCGCTGGCATCGCGGCTTGCCGCCGATATCGCGGCAGAGGTCGGCCAGCCTGATGTCGTCGCGCGGGTCGAAGCCGGTGAACGGGTGCGGCACGCGCAGCTTGCAGCGCGAGGCGCCGAGGTAGGAGCGCACCAGGCGCTGGCGGTAGAAGTGGTAGATCGAGAACAGGTTGACGTCGATGCGCCAGGCGAGCGCGGCGGCCGTGGCCAGGCTGCCGATGCACAGGATCGCGACCCAGGTAATGTCGACGTGCTGGAAGTTGGACGATTCCTGGTAGAGCACGTCCATGAACCGCGGGTGGGTGGCAGGATGGGGCTCGCAGCCGCTGCAGAACAACGGCAGCATCAGCAACTGGTGCAGGCCGAAGGACAGCAGGCCCAGCAGGCCGACGACGAAGACATAGGGCATCAGCTGGGCGGCACGATCGCGCCAGGTTGCGCGGGTGTCGGCGGCGGTTTTTGCGCTGCGCCCGATCAACACGCCGGCGATCGTCGACAGCACCCAGGTCACCCCGCCGGCGGCGACGAAGGCCTGCGGCGCCCAGCGGAAGAAAGCGGGCGCGAGGTAGACGATGCTGAACATGGCGGCCCATATCAGGGCGACCAGCAGGACCCAGCCGCCGAGGCGCGACCACCATTCGCGCGAATCGTGCGAGAAGTACCGCCCCATCAGGCCGATATGGCCCACCACCGTGAGCGAATAGAACTTGAGCAGCAGGGCGGTGGCGAGCGCCGACGCGATCCACGAGCCGCTGTAGCCCTTGCCCACTTCGCGGATCCATTCCGTCGCCTCGGCAAACGCGGCCAATAGCAGGCCGCCCAGCGCCCCCGCCAGCACGGCGTAGCCGGCCATGGCGACGACGCGAGCGGAATTGAACCGCTGCTGGTCGCGATTGTGACGCTCGAGAAACCGGCCCAGTAGCCAGCCCAGCAGCCAGGGCGGCACATAGACCAGCATCCCCCACAGCACCCAGCCGCCGAGCGAAATCCTGTCGAGGCGTTCTGCCCCGGCATAGAAGCCATAGGCGATAAGCCAGGCCGAGAGCAGCGCGGGCAGCACCACCAGCGTCAACACCCCAGCCTGGCGGGTGTGGAAGGGGCGGGTCTTGAACGCGCCGCGACTGGCCAGATTGAGGCCGATGAAAATCATCGCGACAAAAATGCAAGCAACACCGCCGCCAAAAAGTGGCAGCAGTTTGGCTTCGGCTGCGGCGTGGGCACCCTCCCAGCCGGTGATCCAGCGGGCGAACCACACCAGCAGGCGCGGCAGCAGGAGCAGTCCGCCGAGCGCCAGCAGCAGCAGGCTGAAGTTGAGATACAGATTGCGCAGGTAGGTGGCGACCGCGGTCAGCGTGTCGGCGGAGAAAAAACTGACCTTGGGCGTGAGGTAATTGCTGTAGCTGCGAAGGAAGCGGATCGCGGAGTTTTCGCTGCCGCCGGCATGCAGCTGCGGCTCGGCGTCCTCGACGCGGCCGTTGCATCTGAGGTGGATGAAGGCCGACAGCCAGCCGCCGATGTAGCCACCGCCCGATACGCACGACAGGTAATCGAACTGCCGCAGCAGCCGCAGTTCGGCCAGCGCCTGGACGATGCCGAGATTGAAGGTGGCGCTGCGGATGCCGCCGCCTGAAAAGGCCAACCCGGTCAGCGGCCGGCCGGGGCCGTCGTGGTGGCCGTCGGGTTCGCGGATGGCTTCGCGCTCGCAGGCGTGGACGAACTCCCAGTCGAACGAGGTCGGCGCGTCAGCCATCGATGGCTTCCAGGTATCTGCTGTGGCACCAGCCGACGATGTCCATCACGCCGTTGACCTCGCCGACCACGTCGACCTGCCACCACACGCCATGCTTGACCACTACCTCGACCTCGGTGCCCGGTGGCAGCGGTGTGCCCGGCAGCGCAGGAAAATCGGAGCCGGCACCGCTGCGCACATACAACCGGGCGGCAGTGCGGTAGCGCTCGGGATGATCGTCGTCGCGCCCCAGCAGGCGCGCGCGCACCGATTCCAGGGGGAAATCCGGACCCGGATCGCGTTTGCGTGCGGGCGCGATGTCGTCGTGTCCCAGCACGTCGGCAAGACGGTATTGCCTGACCAGCGCCATGCCGCATTCGAGCGTGGCCTCGATCTGCTGCGGCGTGTAGGCATGCCAGCCAGACGCTGGCGTGCCTGGCGGATCGTTCTTGTGCGGGGCGATAGTGACTTCGCTGGCGGGGAAGCTGCGGCGGGTGAGCGGGGAAACCCATTTGCCACCGCTCTCGATCAGGCGGCCGGCATTGTCGAGCTCGATGCCGATGCTGTGGTGGTTGAGCCCCGACACGCTGCCCCAGCGCGACTGTCCGGCGTGCCAGGCTTCGTGGTTGAACGGCACCAACTGGGTGACGGCGCCGTCGCGCGCGATCACCAGGTGGGCGGAGACACGTGACGCCGGATCGCGGAACCAGGAGATCGTGCCGGCCGCACTGCTGCCGGCGGTGTAGTGGATCACCAGGAATCGGGGCGCTATGGTGCCGCCCACATGAGGGCTCGCGACATATTCTGCCGCATGGCCATCGTCCCGCATCAGCCGGTGCGTGCGGATTTTCATTGTATTGCCTCCCCGTTGGTGGGTTCACCGCGGGGCGAGGCGGGTCAAGCACGATCCAGCGTCCAGCCTTGCTGCGCGGTGGTTGACATTAACCTAGGCCATACAACTGGCGGCGGATATACGTAATTGTGGTGAGGCTATACGTACTTGTTTTAGGCGGCGGGGATTCAGGCGAAGCACCGCTGGCGGGGACAAGCCGTTTTTACGGCGCCGGAGCCGCGCGTGCTCAACGCCGTCGCAAGCGCTCGGTTACGACCTTGCCCTCGTCATCCAGGCGGCCGTCCAGGCGGACATAATCCCCCGGTCGTGGCAGTTTGTCGCGGCGTGCGCCAGCCAGACTTCCCGGATCGAGCGCGTCGATCAGGCCCGCGGCGTCGAGCATGCCGTGCAGGCGTAGCCGCGCTCCGATGGGGATGTGCGCAGGCTTCCCCGTGGCATCGCGCGCACCCTGGACGATCCACGTCTCGATCAGCCCGATGTCCTCCGCGCCCAGATAGGGCGGCCCGTCGAGTGGCATCCGCGGCCGCGCCTGGCCCTTGATGCGGCGCAGCAACTCGCTGGCTTCCGGGCGTCCCGGCACCACCCGCGCCCGCTCGGCGGCCGACAGGGTATCGGCATGGGAGGTCAGCCGGTAGCCTTCCGGCGCAGCGCCCATCTGGCCGTTGTCGCTGTGGCACTAGGCGCAATGCCGGGCCAACAGCGGCGCCACGTGGGGGTAAGTGACCGGCTCGCCGGCAGCCGGACGGGATGGGGCCGACGGTGGGGACGGTGCTGCGCTGCCTGGTTTCACGCCACCGGCGATCCATTGCTCGAACAGGGCGACTTCCGCATCCGTCAGGAACGGCGGACCGGTCATCGGCATGCGCGGCTGGCTGCTGCCGTTGAGCCGTCTCACCAGTTCGCTCGACGCCGGGTCGCCTTGTTTGACCGCGGGGCCCTTCGCGCTGCCGACGAGCAAGCCCTCGAGCGTGTCGAGTCGCAGGCCGGCCGCTGCCGGCGGCCCGGAATGACACATCACGCACCGCTCCCCAAGCAGGGGAGCGAGGGCGTCATAGCTGATTGTTTCCGCGTTTGCCTGCAGCGCCAGGGCGGCCATCAGGCTGGCCCAGGGCAGACGCCCCATTCCTTGCGCTTGTTTCATGCCGCCTCCGCAGGCTGCAAGGGAATCATTCGCCGAACAGCGCCAGCCCGTCCCTTGCCAGCAAGGCCGAGCCATATGCCGCTTCGGTATGCGCCGCGCGCGCTACCGGCACGCCGAGCAGGCGCTGGCGGATCGCGGTCCATGTCAGGTTCTTCGCCCCGCCGCCGGCAGTCTCGACCCGAATCAATCGGGAGGCGCCGAGTTCGGCCAGCAGGGCATAGCCGCGTGCCTCGATGCGCGCCAGGCTTTCCAGCAGGCCGTGCAGGTACTCGGCATCGTCGGCCGGGCGTGGCCCGAGTTTCGGCGCCAGCTCCGGGTCGTTGAGCGGAAAGCGTTCGCCGCGCGAAGGCAGCGGCAGGTAATCCAGCGGGCTGGCGACGCTCGGATCGATCTGGATGCTCAGCGCGGCCAGCTGGCGGTCGTCGAAAAACTGCCGCAAGACTGCGCCACCGGCATTGGAGGCGCCGCCCGCCAGCCAGCGTCGGCCGAACCAGTGGGAATACACACCGTGCTCGCCGGACTCGACGCGGGTATCCGACAACAGCTTCAGCACCAGGGTGCTGCCGAGCGAAGTGACCGCCTCGCCGCTTTCGCGCACGCCGGCGGCGAGAAAGGCGGCGATCGAGTCGGTGGTCCCGGCGCGTACCATGCAGCGCGGGTTGATGCCGAGGTAGCGTGCGCGCGGGCGCGACACGGTTGCCACCGCTGAACCAGGCGCGACCGGCACCGGCAGGTAATCGACGTCGGCCAGGTACTCGACCCATTCCGGCCATCTCAGGGTGTCGAGATCGAGGCCGGTCTTCAGCGCATTGTGATAGTCGG
>Ga0209079_10000315_pt1 | contig 20237 bp, 21 predicted proteins | sample PPLLaktember2015_2_FD_187259 | JGI IMG/M metagenome (GOLD analysis project Ga0209079, IMG submission 187259) | Freshwater sediment microbial communities from Prairie Pothole Lake near Jamestown, North Dakota, USA - PPLs Lake P7 Core (6) Depth... | ecosystem: Environmental > Aquatic > Freshwater... | reverse complement strand
GGTTAATATCAAAGACCGCCTTGCTGCTGATATGCATTACCGCAAAAACCCCCGCCTGGATGGGATCGGTGACCACAAGGTCTGCATGTTCAGGCACCGTTCCGGCCATCTTCAGCGCGATGACCGGTATTCCTGCTTCCCGGACCCGGTCTACCGCTTTGGAAATCTCTCCCCCCATAATTGAGCCGGCAAGAACAAGTATCGAAGCCCGGGGCAGCCTTGCAACGGCATCAACAGCGAGGGCAAGCGTTCTTTCACCGACAAGAGGGATGGTATCTACCGAGATCCGCTCACCGCGGATATTGTGCCGGTCTGCCTCGTTTACTGCACCGAGCGCAACCTGTGCGACCTGGGCACCACCCCCGATTATGATGACCCGCGAGCCGAAGATATGGCCGAACGGCTGGTATGCCCTGACATCCGTGATAGATGGAATATGACAGAGATCTGCAATCAGCGCCTCGCGATCTCCGCCATAGTTAAAATCGTACTCGAAATAGAGTTCTGCCATACCGCAAAAGGGTCCTGAGTCGAAGACTTCCTGGTTTATCATGACGATATTTGCTTCATGCTCAGCAACTATCGTCGCAATATCCCGCAGGACACCTTTTCGATTCTCAGCGATAATCCGGATTGCGCAGCGTTCGGGTTCCATCTTGAGTAAAACCGATGCGATAACCGGGGATCGAACCCGGGTTAGAAGCTTGGGAAGCTCCTGTCCTACCGCTAGACTATTATCGCCCTGTATGTTTATGCTCTCTAATATTGCGTGATTTTAAAGATAAATATAGTGTTTTTCACGAACCATTCCGGACGTATAAGAAAAGGCAGATTTCCTTTTTAGAAAGTAAGGGGTTTCAAAGCACGTGGGAGAACCTGATAACCTGTTACTGAATCCGGTGATCCCGCTTGAGGAAATCTTTAAGAATAGCACGTTTCTGGATAATTTATTCAATTTTCTTCTTGGACGTTCGATATTTTTAAGAAATACACGGCAGTATATGTACAGTATATTTATGCCGGTTTTGGCTGTCCTTTCGATCATGACCGAAGGAGGGATCGGCGTGTTTTACAATCAGAAACTGACCATTCTGGAGAAATCCTATGACGATTCGAAAAAAATTTATGTACCTGATCATCGCGTTCTGCCTCCTGGTATTCATATCTCCCCTGCAGGCTGCTTCCGATGACAATACTGTTAATGTAATTTATCAGACTTCGTTCAGTGCAGATCCCGACTGGGTAACCAATAATCCGACTACCAATTTCTGGGATCCGAATATGGGAATGTACCGCTTTTCGATTGAACCCAGTACCGGCAGCTATGCCTATACGGAAGTTGATTATGAAAGAGGTTCATTTATTTTTGACTACGATCTCATTCTCACCCAATTGGATGAGGGAGCGACGTTCAGGTTCGGCCTGTCTGGAGCCGAGATGGATCCCTCAAAAGGGCCTAATGTCCTTACACAATTTACCAATGCCAAATTCGGCAGGATCATGTGGCTCCATCTGGTTACACCCGGCAATAAGATAATGGAAATGAACAGTCAGTCCGGAGACACATTATCGAGCGGACCAGCGGCATACAGCGGCCCTACGGTGAAGTACGAGCTCAACAAAACGTACCATGTCACGGTAAATTACGATGATGATCATAAAATTCTCAGTATGAGAGTTAATGAGAAACTGACCGGAAAGGAGATATGGGGATATTTCATTAACACGGGTGAAAATCTGCACGGGATGAACCGGCTCTATCTCGGTTCCAAAGGTGATTATGGTGCGATGTACGTATTTGCTGTAGGATATATCGACAATGTCCGGCTCACGACTCCCGCAATAGTAACTCCGACAACAACCGAACAGGTAGCGACCGCCACAACAATGACGACTAAAACTCCAACTCCGAAACAAACAAACAGTATACCCACTCCCTATCCAACTGATACACCACAGTCACCCTCATCAGGTATCCTCGCGATAACAGCACTTGGTATTATCGGTGTATGGGGCGTTCTTGGCAGGATAAAAAAGAATTAATCCCCTTTTCTTTTTTTCTTAAAAATAGAACTATTGTAAAACTATTGAAAAATTCAGGAATATGCGGGAGAGATCAGCAACGGTCACACCTGTATTCATCCCTGAGCTGAGTCGTGCGCATATCCCCGTTGATTGATTTTTTTCCGCCGCTGACGAACATTCTTTTGCACTTCGCACAACGCTTGGGTTTGATACGGTCCCAGGTATTCATCGGAATCTCGAGCCGGAATCCTGTTTCTGTCCATTCCTCAGGTGGTTTCTCAGCATTCTGCTCATATGCAGAGACAAATTCCATGATCTGGTGGGGCGGTACTCCAAGGTCGACAAATTTCTTAAAGACAAAGTAGTTAAAGATAAGCCACGAGAGGTCAGAGCGGTCGAGGATCCCTTCGTATTCCCCGAATGTCTCGTCAAAATCCTCGAGTGAACACCCGCATAACGGACATTTTCCTGCAACGAGTTCATCAAGAAAAACCTCTTCCTGGCACCCCGGGCAGGTTGTGTGAGGGGATTGCATACGTGATGTCATGGTCTCTCTGTTCCGAATTGCTGCTGATAAGGATATGATCTGAAAACTGTTACCGGATTATTGGTTGTTTTTAGTATTGATCGGGTCTGCACATATAGGTATCACCAGTGCACGTGCTCATCGATAAAAGGTTTTGTTCCGTGCCCAGAAGTCAGGCTGCGGGAAGCTCTTCCTGCTCCATAACCAGCGAGCCGAAAATTACTTTTTCAAGCACCTGCGCGACATACTTGATGTGCATGGCTTTTTCGAGATCTTCATTCCGGTGAACATCTGCATAGAGCTGAAGTCGCAGGAGAGAGAACCGGAACCTGTCAAGGGTGTCATCGTCAAGCTTCATTGCTTCCCGGTAGATAGGCTCGAGCAGGTCGGGGAATGCCAGAGGATTTTCAAGACAGGCGATTACTCCGGAATAGATTGGGAGTTGAGGTTCCTTTCCTGATAAAATCCGCTGAAAGTCCATTCGTTATCCCTCAACGACCCTGATGAGAGCTTCCATCACTTTGTCCACACATGCCCATGTCGGACTATCACCACGCCGTATAATAAACGGGCGGCCTTCGTCCCCTGCCTTGCGCATGTCGATATCAAGGGGAATTGAACCTAGATAGGGAACATTGAGTTCTTCGGCTATCTTCTTACCGCCACCCTTTCCAAAAAGATCAATCTCTTCTCCACAGTGGGGGCAGATCATTCCACTCATGTTTTCGATAATTCCAAGAACGGGAATTTCCAGTTTCTCGATAAATTTTACAGACTTCCGCGCATCCAATGTTGCAACGTCCTGGGGGGTAGTGACAATTACTGCACCACTGAGATTGGGTGCTATCTGTGCGATGGTGAGTGCTTCATCACCTGTTCCCGGGGGAAGGTCGACAACGAGATAATCCAGGGTACCCCAGTTCACTTCTTTCAAGAATTGCTGTATCGCGGCCATCTTCATAGGGCCACGCCAGATTATCGGTGTACTTGTATCAGGCAGAAGGAACGCCATGGACATAACTGAAAGTTTCCCGGTAACATGAACGGGCTCAATCAGTTCACCCATTACAGCGAGTTTGTGGTCCTCGATACCCAGCATCTTGGGAATGTTGGGGCCATGCATGTCAAGATCCAACAGCCCGACCCTGAAGCCATGCTTTGACAGCGAGTACGCGAGGTTCACAGAAACAGTGGATTTGCCTACTCCGCCTTTGCCTGAGAGAACCATGATGACATGTCGTACATCGATATCAGATCTCTTCGGGAGGTTTTGCCCACTCTGAGCAGATGCGCATGTGGAAGCTGTCGGGCAGCTGGAACACTCCTTTTCGCACTCTTCATTATCAGCGGTATTCTTCTTTGTATTCTTTTTTGTCATGGAGCCTCTTGAAAAATATAATTACTGTACTCTCATCAGTTATCCCCCACATGTCATAAAGATGTGGAGATTACTGCAAAACAGGTGATTATTCCTTTATGCAGTCAATGCCCGCGGAGTAGGGTTTGATGTCGATCAAAGGGGTTCCATCGAGCGCATCAATCCCCTTGATTATCAGCCTGTTCCGGTCACGGTGCAGGAGCTTAACCACGCAAATCCCGATTGGGTTGGGACGATTGGGGGATCGGGTTGCAAATACACCATGTTCCCGCCTATTGGGATCGTGCGGGGGAATTGCCTTCAGAGCTGTACGATCTGCGCGGTCAAGCCAGTAAAGAAGAATCAGAAAGGGTGAATGTTCGATATCCTGCAATCCTTCAGAAAACCGGTCTGAAATCTCAATGGTGCACTCCGTTTCAGAAAATCTACCTTGATGCGGAGTTTTTTCCAGGGTTTGATACGGAGTATGTATTACACCGATAGGGATCAGTTCCATCGGTTGTTTCTGTATATTCTTCATCCGGCATCACCTTCAGATTCATCGCCGATGCTCAGCGATTGATGACAGGTATTGAGCAGTTACAGATTAATAGTATCCCACGTCATGGTCGTAGTATGAAAAACGTCGTTGTCTCGATGGACTTTCTTGAGTTCCCGTTGATGTATACCTGCGACGGAGGGAATCATTCCCCGCGCCTCACCCTCAAAGGCTTGCAGGCTGCATCAGTTGCTGTGATGGTGTTCAATCCGTTTGAAAAATCCTGCTGTTCATTTACCCCTTGGATCATCTGGAATATTCCCCCTGTCGGAATAATCCCCGAAGATATTCCCGCAGAAGGCATTGTCACCGCCCCGATTCCTGCAACACAGGGCGTGAATGATTATGGGACTATCGGCTATAAAGCCCCCTGTCCCCCCCATGGCCAGATGATCCGGTACCAGTTCAAGGTATACGGGCTGGACACGATGCTCGGACTGGATCCCGGGTCTGACAAACGCCAGCTTATCAACGCGATGAAGGGGCATGTAGTCCAGTTTGGTGAGACTGCTGCAATTTGTTCACGATGATGGGGGACGGTGTCGTCCTGTGACCTTTGCATTACTTTTATTATGCCACGTGTATACCAATCCCCCAAGTGGAGGTCTGAACCTATGGAAGAACTCAAGGTAAAAATTTCAGTAAAAGTTCTCCCCAGTGATTACACTTGCGATGGCCAGGACATTTCGCCGGAAATTGATGTCGGAGGAGTGAACGTGAAGATTGCCAAATCCCTTGCCATAATCGTCAATGATCCCGATGCTCCCGGGGGTGGTGGTTTCGTTCACTGGATTATGTGGAATATGGAGCTGGTCAGGATGATCCCGGAAAAAATCCCCAAAACGCCGGAGGTTACTTTCCCGATCAGGGCTGTGCAGGGAAAAAATAATTTTGGAAAGATCGGATATAACGGCCCTTGTCCACCACGCGGGCAGACTCACCGGTTTTTCTTTAAAGTCTATGCACTGGACACTGATCTTCCCTTGGCCGCAGGGGCTACGAAGGAACAGCTCGTAAAAGCGATGGAAGGGCATGTTGTCCAGTATGGCGAGACATATGTAACCTACGGGAGATAACGATAGAATCGCGGGGAGCTCCTTCAGGGACAGGTATCCACCTGAAGCTCATGCCTTGACATTCCCTTTAGTTACCCCCCGGTTTTCCCGTGTTCCTTTGTTTTTCGTCACTTATAAAAGGATCAACTGCAGAGTGACGTGCGGTATGAGTAAACCAGGTACTGGGCTCGACGGAGGACTTGAATCATCCATCCGCGCGATCACTGCCAAACGTGAATCGCTCCTTTCCCCTCTTGCCTCAATCAGTGCTGATGCTCTGAGGCGGCACAACAGAAAGGCAGAGGATATCCGTACACCCTATTCCCGTGATACGGACCGGATAGTCCATACACGGGCATACACCCGGTACATTGACAAGACTCAGGTTTTCTCACTCGTAGAAAATGACCATATTACCCATCGTGTTATTCATGTCCAGCTCGTGTCCAAGATTGCACGAACGATCGGGCGCTGCCTCCGCCTGAACGAGGATCTTATCGAGGCGATTGCACTCGGCCATGACATCGGGCATATCCCCTACGGGCACTTCGGGGAGAACTGCCTGTCCGCGCTGTGTGAGCAGTATGGTATCGGAAAGTTTTTCCACAATGTCCAGAGCGTGCAGTTCCTTGATAAGATCGAAGATTGTGATCTCACTATGCAGGTGCTTGATGGCATCCTCTGTCATAACGGGGAATCTGACGACGTCAGAATCTCTCCGGAACCCTGCCCCAGCTGGCTGGCATTTGACAAAAAAGTGCAGGATAATGCAGAAGGAAGGCGGACAAAACCCCCCATGACGCTGGAAGGCTGTGTAGTGAAATTCGCCGATACTATTGCCTATATCGGCAGGGATTTGCAGGACGCACGGGAGGTTGGGTTGATTGGACCTGCAGTCCGGCTTCCCCGTGAGTGCCGGGAAATTCTTGGTATTACCAACAGGGAAATTATCAATACGCTGATCTATGATCTCCTTACTCACAGTGACACCGAAAATACCGGCTGTATCTCGTATAGTCATGATGTCGAAGCGGCTCTGATCAGCCTGCGGGCATTTTCCCGGATTCATATCTATGAGAACAGTAAACTTACATCAGAACGGGAAAAAGTGAAGCGAATGTACGCGACCCTGTTCATGACATGCCTTGAAGATCTTGAAAATGAGACAAAGGGAGCAAAAATTTTTACCGACTTTATCGATACGAACTGGATCAGCCAGAACTATCTTCGATCTGCTACATTCGCTGAGCTTGCCCGGGACTTTATTGCAGGCATGACTGACCGGTACTTTGCCAAACGGTATGAGGACTGTGTGATCCCCCGCAAGGTTGAAGGAAAATTTTCTTAATAAGGACAGTTATCACCAACATCAGTCATATTTTCCTTTTGGATTTCTCCATCCTGTAAACCCGCAGTAGATGCACCCGACTCCCTCGCAATGCAGGCAATGCCGTTTTGGTGCGGCAACGAGCACACAACCTGTCCTGTCGCAGTACAAACACCCGATTCCATCACAATGAGCACATACTGCAGGTTCATACTTGTTATCTTCACTTTCTGTCATGAAACTCCCTGTATAATCTGACTTATCCGCTTTAAAAAAACCAGGTCATTTCTCATCCTCATCCAGGTATGCATGGAGGGCAGCGAGCAGCTCCTCAGCAGTCTGGTAACGTTGCGCCGGATCTTTTTTCATGCAGGTTAAAATGATCTTTTCCACTGCTGCTGCATCAGCATTGAATTCAGACGGGGATATCGGCTGCTCTCTGAGAATGGCATTTCCAACTTCGACGATACCCTCCCCTCCGAACGGAACCGAGCCGGTTACCAGCTCATAGAAAACAACTCCCAATTGGTAGATATCCGTCCGCTCGTCTGTCCTCCCGTATTCTGTGGGGGAAACCTGTTCCGGGGCAGCATACGCCAATGAGAATCCTGCAATGCTGGACTTTTTCAACTCCGTGGAAAGCACCTTGCTCATCCCCCAGTCGGTAATCTTAGGGACAAATTCCTCATTGAGTAAGATGTTATGGGGTTTAATATCCCGGTGGACGAAGCCATGCTTGTGAGCATACGATAATCCGTCTGCAATTCCTCTGACAATATGAACGGCTTTCCAGATAGGTAATGGTTTCTCGACGGTTTCCAGAGCTTTTGGCACATATTCCATTTCCACATAGGGAACCGGGAGGATATTGACGGCTGTTACCTCAACGATATTGGGATGCCGCAAAGTCTCCCATGCAGCAATCTCGTTCAAGAAGGATTTGCCCGTAATTTCATCAAAACTGATGGGGATTTTTACTGCAACTTTGATATCGTCTGTTTTGCGTCTGGCAGAAAAAACCCACGCGATCCCGCCACGCCCGATATATTTGATCTCGGTATACTTGCTCTCCAGCTCTTTCGGGAAGTAGGTACTTTGCTCCGCAGCTGATGTGTAAGGTTTGGATAATGCCGGACCTTGTGAATCTGCCACAGGTATATCGGGAGTGGAACGAGTATCCGGAAGACCGGAGTTCATTTGACTGACGGGTGCTTCCCGGCCCTGTGACATGTCCTCCTGAATATTCTCGTTGTGCTTCAGGAGCCTGAATATGATCAATACCACTACCCCGGCAATCAGCAGCACAACGAGTTCAAACATCAGGATTCCTGTTGGTTGTCCATCGGTGGTTTTTTCTGGAGAACCTGGTGTAGGAGAGGGGAGTGTCAGGTTCACCTCAGAGGGGGTCACCGTCGGCAGATCCGTCCGGGATATCCCAACCCCCGTAGGTATTGGTATTGGTCCCGGAGTATAAACCTCTCCCTCGACCTGTAGAAGATCATGATAATATTGAAGAGGATCCATGAGGGGAAACGCATCAATAATGTTCTGGTTTGATTCCATGATCGCTTTCGGGTTCGCACCGATCATGATACCATACGGGGTATCCCCTATACCGTCACTATTTGTATCCTTTCCCCGGTAATCGCCCCAGTAATTGCCCATGTAGTTCTGTTCCCTGATACCAAGATGGGTATACATGAACTGGAATGGAGAAGACCAGACCGAAGTTGCACTCTTGGAATTTACATTCTGAGGGTTGTCAAAATTGTTCCGGAAGATCCAGTTGGAGAGGGAGAACTCGTCAAGGGCGATACCCACTGTATTTCTTACGAGTATATTTTCTTCGATCACGTTGTTATTTGATGCCTCGAGTGCAATCCCGGCATCGTTGCTGTCGGTAATTGTATTACCATAAATGGTATTCTTCATCGCAGACAGGAGGAGGATTCCTTTTGCGCTGCCCGAGAATGTATTGTGGCGGATTGTGTTGTTACTTGACGATATCCGGATACCATTGAACAATGTGCTGTTCCTGATGGCAAATCCATCAACTACGCACCCATCGACACGTACTTCAACGGCGTTCCCCTTTTTTCCTGTGTCGATAACAGGAGTCCCTCCCCCGTTGTCAATGCCGACAAGGGCAATCTTTTTATCGAGCCGGATTTCCTCGCTGTAGGTACCACTTTGCACCCTCACCGTGTCTCCGGGATATGCCCAGTCAATCGCAGCCTGGATACTGGTAAATTCGGCACCCGAAGGAGCAACTGTGTGTACTGCTGCATCTGCTCCGTGAATTCCTGCAATGCAAACAAGAGCAAGGATACTGAGTGAACAGATAATTCGACGGATCGGGATCATAATTGACAGGGAGCAGGATTTTTTTGTCTTACGCTACTTACACCACAATGTTCCGGTGTTTTTTCTTTCACATTATGTTTTAAGTGGTGTAGACATAATTAACTACCCCTGAGGGATAATTATGAGAAGCTTAACACCGGAAATACCTTTCGCCAACTCGATGAGATCTCCATCATGAACTTTGATTTTTGTATTTTTCTCCAGCCGCTGGTGATTGATCCGGGTGCCTCCCGTGCTTCCACAGTCCTCAATATACCATCCATCCTTTTCACGGATGAATCTCCCGTGGGGCTTTGAGATGCGGGTCACAGCGGTATACCCTTCAGACAGGATAATATCATCTTCATGCGTGATACCTGTCTTTTTCTCAGAATCGATTCGTCCGATGCGGATTTGATCGTCCTTCAGCATAAAGATCTTGCCATCATCAGGGCCTCCCAGTACCATTGCTGTCGGGATATTTCCCAGGACTTCTTTTGAAAGGGTATTTTTTACTTTATCGAGCCGATTGGAGATTTCAGTCCCAACAATCTGCACCTGGGTGTTGGAAAAGAGGCCAAGATTTCGTATGATAGCTTCCAGTCCGCCAGGTACAATTGAATATTCCCAGACCGGGTGAATGCCTTTAGACGTTGGGGCACCGAGTCCGGCCTCTTTTTTAATGACCCCGATACTCAGGAGTTTATCCAGATGTTTTTTGGTATTTTCATAACTGGTCTCGATCTCTTTTGAGATTGCGCGGGCATCCCTTGGTTTTTTCTCAATAAATTTCAATATCCTGAGACGTGCGCTGCTTGAGAGGACATCCAGATACTCCGAAAGTTCCTCCAGCGAATCTGCATCTTCATGGATAATAATAGTCGGAGACTTATCAGAAGTATTCATAACGCTTCTCCAAAGGTGTATCTCATGTTCTTCCCATCACCCTGTGATATCAAATTATTAAGGGCATGACGGTTTATATTCCTTCCATGTCGGCTTCAATCCTTTGTGTTCATTGATCCAACTCACAGGTTCAATATATCAACTCTCATGATTTGGGGAATTTATCAGCAACTGGCATTATTGTATAATCTATGGTGATACACAATGGATTTTCGGTGTGTCACCGACCCATCCAATGCATATACCAAAGCACATTAAAATCAAAACCCCGTACTTCCGATATCAGGAACGTTTGCACGAAATCTCACTCCAGAGAAAGGGATATCAACCCCTATGCAATCATACATCAAAGCCAACTATATTTTTTTACACCTGATCAGTGCTGGTAATAAAAATCAAGGATTTTTCCCGTTCGGGCATCAATCCATCCTGTGGCTGGTACCGGCCACTGTTGTGTACGAATGATGTCGTCATCAAATTGTACTTTCCAGGAAATAGAAATGCTGCCAGGCCGGGGCATGCTTCCCGGCTGATGCATGTCTTTCCATCGGATTTCTGCAGAAATTATCCTGAGACCGGACACAGATTCCGGGAATATCTCCTGGGCTTTTTGCTGGACCAGATAAATTGCTTCATACCGTTTCACCAGGGGATCAACCGCAACAGAAAATGCATTATCAGGAGAGTTCCAGCGCCGGTTATATTCCGTAATTTCTCCTTTTACTGAATCAACTGAAATGGTAAATCCATCATCATCGCAGGGTATATCCTGAACGATGCGGTTATACACAAAAACATAGAGCCCGGCAACCGATTCATCGGGAAATCCCAAGGGTTCATACCGGGCGTCGCTCATATTGATCGGAAGTGGTGCCCCGTTCCGTTCAATAATATAGCTGTCTGCAATTTTTCGTGCGGTACTGCTGTCAAGTACGGGATCTGCCTGCCTGCCCTGTCGTACTACAGCACGGGAGAATGACACGATCTGACCCGTTTCCGGGTCCAGAGATCCGGTAATAATTGTCCTGTTGTCCCGTTGAACAGTAAAGAGCCAGGTTCTTACAGAATCCGGGCTATTGTCATATCTTATGCGGATACTGTCAGAAACGGGAATAAGAAATGCTTCCTGGATGTGATTTTTTGCCTGATCGGTAGAGATCCTGGCAACTTCCTGTCCTGGAATATACGGATTTCCGGTATGAGCATCGATAAATACCAAAAATCCGGAATCTGCTGCCGGCGAATCAGACTGCCTGATCCTGAATTCGTAGAGGCTCCTGTTTGTGTAATGATCTGTCAGGTTCACACTGATGAGAGTGTACGGGGGCTCCGGATAGTCCTTATGCAGTGAGGCTATTGCATCATCTAACGGCAGCATGCCAATGAGAGGCTGAACGGGTATATCCGTCCTTGTGATGGTGGAAGGAGACCCTGTTCCATTCCGGGATAGGGCTGTCTGGGATGCAGCTGATGGAGGCTGGGGCAATGTTTCCGTGGATGATTCAACTGTTCCGGGGAGCGGGTGCTGGGACTGGTTCAAAGTGTTCACCAGGACTCCGTTCAGTACCAGATAGATCACAACAGCAGTTGCAATGACTCCACACATTATAGCGGCTTTTTTGAGTAAGCGCCGTCGCTTCTTTGCTCCAATCTGCTGCTTGTACCTCTCGGGCAGATATGCAGCGCCGGAGTCGCTGGGATTCTTATTCACGTCAACTGCCTCAGGATGATTGTGTAATAAATATAGGCTCTGCCAGTAAAAAAGGAACGGAACTACCAGAGGATGAAACAAAACGGGAAAGAGAATCCATTTTGCCGTACATCGCGGAAACCGATTCCTGCCCCCAGGAAAAAGCGTCCTCCGACAGAAAAATTTGATTTGTCAGGTTTATGTGCCAATCCATCCCGACTCGAGGCAAAAAGTAGCGTGGCGCATCTGAGATGGCATTTTTGAATTTTTGTAATCGATCCATCGTAATGGCGCGCGCACCGTCAGGAGTTGAATTTATATTACAAATTAAAAATAACAGAATATAATCCCAAAATCTTATCTGAAGGGTACGTTATTTTGATATTCCGGATGAGATCTCATTCCTCATCCGGTTTTTCTCTCGAAAGTTTGAACGAGGCAATGAATGGTCAGAATGGAATTATCCAACAGGGAATATTATCATAATCCTGAAATTTCATGCTTCAGGCTCTTCAATAAGCTCTTCCAACCAGTGTCGCCTTTCCCTGCTTCCCGCATACAATGCAGGGGCCTCCCGTATCTGATACATACTGCGAACGCACCTCGGTACCAAGAATACTCGCATTCGTTTTTTCCTCAATAACGTCCCCGCATTCCTTCTGTCTGCACCAGTTCACAACTGCAACGTTACCGGCATCGAGTGCAGGACTGATGGCATCCAGCGAATTAACCGGAGAGAGATGGGACTCTGTGTGCTCTTCAGCCCGGGCACGTAGTGCATCGGTAACCTCACCCAGCACGCGAGCTGTATCTCCTGTCACCGATGCCAGGCTGATGGAATCCTTTCCCCCGGTACGCTTCACTGCCATGACTTTTCCGGCATCAAGATCGCGGGGACCGAGTTCAAGCCGGAGCGGTACTCCGCGAATTTCCCACCAGTAGTATTTCGCCCCCGGACGCATATCGCGGGTATCAAGTTTCACCCGGTAACCTGCTGCTATGAGATCCGTTGCCAGTTGCTGTGATGCAGCCATCACGTCTTCATGGCGCTTTCCTATCGTAATCGGGATGATCACGATCTGGATCGTGGCCACACAGGGAGGGAGGATAAGCCCCTTGTCATCTCCGTGCATGCTGATCAAAGCGGCAATTGAGCGCTCTGAGATTCCGTAACAGGTCTGTTGGGCGAGTTTCTGCTCCCCGTTTTTATCCTCGTAGGTTATATTGAAAGTCCGGGAAAAATGATCGCCGAGGTGGTGCACTGTCCCGATCTGGAGTGTTTTGCCATTCGGCATAATTGCATCTACAGCGATAGTAAAATCTGCACCGGGGAATTTGTCCCAGTCGGGGCGTTTTGAGACGAGAGTCGGGATGCAGAGACCGTTATAGAATTCCCGGTAGAGCCGTATTGCCTCTTCGACCTGAACATTTGCTTCCTCCCATGTCGCATGAACCGTATGAGCCTCTTTAAAAGATGTAATTTCCCGGAGGCGGATGAGCGGGCGGGTCTGTTTTGTTTCATACCGGAATGTATTTACAATCTGGTAATATCTGACCGGGAGATCAGCATGTGAGCGGATCCACAGGGCATACATAGGATAGATAGCTGTCTCGCTGGTCGGGCGAAGTGCCAGTTTGACATCAAGGGGGACAGTCCCCCCATGTGTTACCCAGTATACTTCGTCTTCGAAACCCTTGATATGCTCTGCCTCTTTCATGAATTCCTGTTCGGGGATCAGGAGGGGGAAGAGTGTTTCCTGATGATCGCGGTCAAGGAGATCGCGGAGCCTCTGGTATACAAATTTGCGTATCGCAAACCCGTAGGGATACCATACATACAATCCCTTGACAGGGTAGCGGACGTCCATAATCTCAGCCCGCCATAAAATATCGTTATACCATGCAGAAAAGTCTTTTTTTAACGGCAGGGTCCCCGCATCATCGTCCATGAACCAGTTCCTCTAAGCTACTAAATGTATGATAACCGGTGTAATAAAAGCCTCGACAAAGGCGGCGATGAGCACAAGAGGTATGACGTATAGCATAAACAGCCGGGCAAATCCCCGTGCTTCCTCCGCAGCGTCTCCCCCGTTATACCATTCAGCTATCAGCGACTGGGCAAGCAGGATACCAAATGAACCGGATAGGATGAAGGCCGGGATCTCAAAGATACCATGGGGGAGGATTGCTGCGGCAACAAAAACTATAGAATGATCCTTGTGCACGATCTCCATGATAGAACCGATCAAAATGCCATTCAGGCTCAGGATAAATATCGTAAGAATGCCAAATGATGCGCCTCCCAGGAAAAGCAGGACGCAGGCTTCAAGGTTATTAAAAAAGAGCCTGACAAAGATTTCCGGAGTATCTTTTCCCATGATCTGACCAGCGATCTCTTTTTCAAAGAGTTTCATCAGATCTTCCCCGATCTGCGGGTTCTGCATCGTTCCTACCCAGCCAACGGTGATTGTTGCAAAAAAGAGGAGTATCGTGATTATTATCGCATTTCTTAATGGCGATTCAGACATAAAGTACCATCCGGGTCATATCCCGTATCCCGGGTGCAAGACCGACTACTATCATTGCAAGGAGGACCAGGTGCCAGAATGCGGGATTTGCCTCTTTGCGGTACATCTCCATAACGTAGATCGCCGGGAAGAGCACGACCAGTTTTAAGGGAAACATCACAAATGCCGTATGCGTCCATTCAATCAGGGCCGATCCAACTACATGCTGTTCGATATACTGCACCGATGGATGCAGGTCTATACCAAAACTCGTGGCGCTGGCATCCAGCAACTGCCCGAAAAGGAGCGTAATATAGAGTGGATCGGTCACATACTGCCAGCGCAGCACGTACCGCATGCACGCGAAGACAAGCAGGGTCGCAACCGTCGCCATAAGAGGGATAACAGCCAGAACGAAGAGATCGATTCGGGTGTGCGTCATTCCCCATGCAAAAAGGACCAGCGCGACACAGAATACTGAAAAGATTCCAACACCGGCATATATCTTGAGATAATTCTTACACAAGCCCTGTTTTTCCAGATAATGCGAGATAACGAGAATCGTCACCGTATAGAAAAATATCACGAAATAAATCAGAGGGGTGACGATCAGGAACTGGAGATCAGACTGGATCATACGGGAATCCTGGATTACCCGGAGCACACCCCCTAATATGATGTAGGGGAGAGTAGCCATCACAAACGGACCATCGAGAGGAAATCCGGATTTTTTAAACCAGCGGTAAATAAAATATACCGCAACGATAAGAATGAGTGCGTAGGTAAGAGTTTCTACGGCATTATAGGGTTGCTCGTATCGTACAGGATCGATGTAGTATTTGTATATGAAATCACTAATCATCCATGATCAGAATGAGTGCAGATGCAATAAAATTACTCAAACCGAAGGTTTTTGACAAGTCCAAATGGATGCAGCTGCCAAGGGATGTTGTCATCGGTCACGATGTTTTCGGGCAGATACCTTCGGTCTGCGAAGATCTCAAACTTGGTACATCTGCCCTCCTGATATCCGGGAAAGGTACGATGGGTGTCGCAGGGAATACTATCCGGAATATCATGAATAGATCCTATACAATCAAGCCCTTCCTTACAAACGAGATCAGCATTCCGGTCATCAAGAAGGCACAAAAAGCTGCGGAGGGATTGGACTTTGTTATTGGTGTCGGCGGGGGACGGGTGATCGATACTGCGAAGATCGTTTCATACAATCTCGATCTCCCGTTTATCTCCATCCCTACCGCAGCATCTCATGACGGTATCGCCTCATCCCGCGCATCAGTGCCTACCGGTGAAGGACATGCATCGCTGGATGCCCAGCCCCCTATTGCAATTATTGCTGACACGGGGATTATCGCTGCTGCTCCCCACAGGCTCCTTGCCGCAGGGTGTGCAGATGTGATCTCGAACTATACTGCCATTCTTGACTGGGAGCTTGCTCACCGGGTTAAAGGGGAACCTATGAGCGAGTATGCGATAGCGCTGTCGAAGATGACGGCTGAGATATTAATGAGCAACGCCCACCTGATCAAACCCAACCAGGAGCAGTCTGCGTGGTTCGTTATTAAAGCGCTCGTGTCCAGCGGGGTTGCCATGAGCATCGCAGGATCTTCCCGTCCGGCAAGCGGAGGTGAGCATAAGTTCTCTCATGCACTTGACAAGCTGGCCCCGGGAAAGGCGCTTCATGGCGAGAGTTGTGGGATCGGGACAATCATCTCCATGTACCTCCATGGCGGGGACTGGAGAGGTATCCGCAACTCTCTGAGGATTATCGGCGCCCCCGTGACGCCCCGCGAACTTGGCATAGATGACGCAATAGTTGTCGAGGCACTACTCATGGCAAAAACTATCCGTCCGGAGCGCTTCACAATATTCGATATGGGAATAACACGGGAATCTGCCCAAAATCTCGTGCAGATGCTCTACACGGAGTGAATGTGGTCAGCATGTCTGAAATAAAAACAAAAGTAACCCTGGTTGGAACGGTCCTTGCAAAACAGGGTGTTGAATTTATTTATGAAGGTGAAGCTGCCGAGTGTAACTCCTGCAAGGTGAAAAAGGCGTGCAATAACCTCCAGATTGGCAGGAAATACCGCATTGTATCGGTACGGTCAACACACCATGAATGCATGGTCCATCTGGATGGGGCAACTGCAGTTGAGGTTATGGAGGCACCGGTCACTGCTCTGATTAATGCGGATATGGCGATGGTCAATTCAAAGATCAAGGTCGACCTATCCTGCAACAAGAGTGACTGCAGGAGCTATTCCCTCTGCCGCCCGGATGGGGTGGTGGATGGCGAAAAGTATATTGTTACGGATGTACTTGGCAATGCTTCTGATATCTGTCCGAAAGGGCGGGCATTGAAACTTGTCGACATTAAACCCGGGTAATTTTGCTCACGCCTCACTTAAGGAGTGGACTCGTTCACATTCACTCGCTGCAACCCTTCCGATCTGACCGCAATCACGGTCATCCAGTACCCGTTTGGCAGGTGAATGAATCTCTCTCCGGAACATATGCGGATTTTCTGCTCTTTTTTGGCCGGATCCTGACCTGGCCATAATCTTCACAATCATTTCCCCCAAAAAGCATGCGAGTATTTATACGATCATGTAGCCAGACCTTCAGTTATTCATGATGGATCTTCAACCGGGGATGTACGATAAAATTCAGGAACGGGTATACTTCCTGCTTGAATCTCCGGCGAATCATAACTGGGCAAGGAAATTCATTATTTATTTGATTGCCTCCCTGATCCTGCTCAACGTTATTGCGGTTATTCTCGAAACAAAATATGAATTATTTATCGAGTACCAACCCTATTTCTTTGCAATAGATTTTTTTTGTGTTATTGTTTTTTCGATTGAATATGCCCTCAGAGTCTGGGTCTGCGTCAGGGATCCACGGTATTCTTCCCCGGTCAAAGGACGAATACGGTATGCTTTATCCCCGTTGGCACTTTTTGATCTGATAGCAATTTCCCCGTTTTACCTCCCGTTATTGATCCCGATAGAATTCCGCCTTCTCAGATTACTGCGACTACTAAGAATATTCAGGGTATTAAGACTTGGCAGTTACTCTCACGCATTCGAAACGTTTGCTGATGTCCTGAAATCCAAGAAAGAAGAGCTAATCATCGCCTTAGTCATGGCATTAATCATCCTGATACTGTCATCGAGCGCCCTGTATGTTGTCGAACGGGAGGCCCAGCCTGAGAGGTTCTCCTGCATCATGGATGCCATGTGGTGGGCAGTAGTTACCCTCACCACGGTAGGATACGGTGACGTGGTTCCGATAACACCCCTTGGGAAATTCATCGGTTCACTCGTTGCACTTGCAGCGATCGGATTGTTCGCCCTCCCTGCAGGTGTCCTTGCCGCCGGTTTTGCGCAGAGTGTCCAGAAAAGATGTTCTCATAATTCCAGCCAGACTATCGTCTGCCCTCAATGTGGAACTGAGTTCGATATTCATGCCGGTGTAGCGCCGTCGAACTCAGAAAAAACCGGTGAAAGCAGTTCTCCTGAAGAAAATAAAAATACCGAATCACCATTCAAGTGAACTGATACCCAAAAAATCACAATTATATGCACATTTTTTACGGGGACTATTCTGCGGAATACCAAAGGAGTTCTGCAAGTTGCTGCATATATTTGCAGCCTTCGAGTTCTATTCTCCAGCGTACGGGAACAGCACCAAGTCCCCAGTGTGCCCCGGCAAGTGCTCCGCAGCACGCACCTACGGTATCTGCATCCCCCCCCAGGTTTATTGCAGAAAGGATCGCCCCTTCAAGGGTCCGGGCATGCATGAAACTGACAAGTGCTGCGTGCGAGCAGAGCACGGCATCAAGAGAAGGATCCACCGGATAATTCTCATAATTTCCAAGAACTGCATATACTTCATCCTGCGTGCAGAGTGAACGGGCATGACGGTATGCCGCAGAACGTGGAACGCCACGGCACATATCGCTCACCATTACGTTCAGCCATGCTGAGCAGTGTGCTGCCACCGGATCAAAATGAGAAACCTGCGAACATGCGAGACTTAATTCATACACTCTCGATGACGGGTAACGGATGCCAAGGGGAAATCCGCGCATAACGCTCCCGTTGCTCCGGCTGCCGCGCTGGCGTTTATGCACGATCCTTGCTGCGCGTTGCGGCAGGGTACCGGATTTGACCAGCTCGAAAAAGGCAGAAGATGTTGGACCATACCATTCCGGACGCATTTCATATCCGGAAATCAACCGTGATATAAGGTCTTTTTGGTCAAATTCCCCACATGCGACCAGCGATTCTGCAACTGCCATTGCCTGTAATGTGTCATCGGTAATCTGACCCTTTTTCCGGAAATGGAGCCCGCCGGGAAGCATTTCGGTCACCCACACGCTGGGTTGGGCAGATCCTTCAAGGGGCGCACCCATCGCATCCCCAATTGCCAGCGCAACGAGCGATCCTGATGCCCGCAGGTTTCCTGATATAAATATCACCAAAAAGGTATATGTGCATCACAAGAAAAAGAATCAGCTTGGAGAAGGTGATAGTGTGCAAAAAGAAGAGTTGCTGCATTTACACATGCTGATGATTCACATCAAGAAATACTATGAAGGCGTCACCAGCGAAGAAATCGAAACTGACCGCTACAATTCTCTTGAAATTTCCCCGGTTCACATTCACAAGGATAAGAAAGCCCACAAGGATGCTCTTCTCACCCTTGGAGATGAGATTGTTACCCATATTCACGGGCACCGTCTGCCTGTGGTGAACTATTCTTCAGAGTCTGCATCTGCAAAAGTTGCAGCCGAACATTAATTGTCATGGATGAGGCGCTGGCATTCCGGGAGATGATCTCCCGTATCCTCACCCTTCAGCCTGGCAAAGAGACGATCGTTGAAGTAAAGATAGACATCTGTCGTAAGTACGGGCTGCAGGCAGTTCCAAAAAACTCCGCACTCCTCGCGTCTGCTTCCACTCAGGACCGGGAGATCCTCCGCAAGATCCTCCTCGTGAAACCGACCCGCACGCTGTCAGGGGTAGCTCCGGTTGCAGTGATGACATCGCCAGCACCCTGCCCGCATGGCAAATGTCTGCCCTGTCCCGGTGGGCCAGATCATCCGTTCAAATCCCCGCAGAGCTATACGGGAGAAGAGCCCGCCGCGTTGCGCGCGAGGGAACATAATTACGATCCGTTTGCACAGGTGCACGCCCGTCTCGAGCAGTTCGAACTGCTGGGACACCGGGTAGATAAAGTAGAGCTTATCGTGATGGGCGGAACGATGACGGCACGTACACCGGAATACCAGGAGGAGTTCGTATCACGATGCATTGAAGCGATGAACACGTATCCTGGTGGCATGGCAGCTGCGGAAGTACGGGATTTTGCCACCGTTGAGACTGACAATGAAACATCCGCTATCCGTTGTGTTGCAATAACATTCGAAACCCGCCCGGACTGGTGCCGTCGCGAACACGTAGACCGGATGCTGCACCTCGGCGTAACCAAAGTTGAACTTGGGGTGCAACATGTGGATGATGCCATCCTTTCATATAACCGGCGCGGGTGCAGCGTAGACGATACCGTTGCAGCTAACACATTCCTTCGTGATGCTGGTATGAAAGTGGGTTTCCACATGATGCCCAACCTTCCTGGCTCGAGTATTGACCAGGACAAAAAGATGTTCGAGACGATCTTTTCTGATCCCCGGTTCAGGCCGGATTTTCTTAAGATCTATCCTACCCTGGTCACTCCGGGATCCGAGATCGAAGACCACTGGAAGCGGGGGCTGTTCATGCCTTACAATGAAGAGGACCTGATTGATCTTGTCGCATATGCGAAGTCTCTTATTCCGGAGTACACCCGGCTCCAGCGAATCCAGCGTGATATTCCGGCGAAACTGATCGTCGCAGGTTCCCGGCACTCAAATT
>Ga0209079_10000314_pt1 | contig 20260 bp, 19 predicted proteins | sample PPLLaktember2015_2_FD_187259 | JGI IMG/M metagenome (GOLD analysis project Ga0209079, IMG submission 187259) | Freshwater sediment microbial communities from Prairie Pothole Lake near Jamestown, North Dakota, USA - PPLs Lake P7 Core (6) Depth... | ecosystem: Environmental > Aquatic > Freshwater... | reverse complement strand
GGCAACAATCCGGGATAGTTGCCTTCACTGCGTGAGAGCACATAGGAGAACAGGAACCATGGATTCGCATCCATCGTTCGTCGGAGCGTGAACTCCAGCCCTGCATAGATGCGAACGGGAGCCGGATATGCTGAAAGCGTACCCCGTCCCGGATTCCCGAGCGAAAAACGCTTCGACCCGACCGGGTCCTCAGCATCCTCAATGGCATCCGTGAGGGTCCGGTAGACGCCCCTCAGTCCTCCGACGAATGTCTCTGACAGCATGCGTTCATACCCGAGGGTGACCTCGTCAAATCCCTGTCCGCGCAGATCATCAACCTCCGGCTGGATCGAGGAGACCGAGTTTACCAACGGCATACCCCCCATCAGATCTGTGCGCGGGTCTTGCGTATGGGCGAAGACTTGTTGTGTCGCACCCTTGATGTGATAGAGCGTGGAGGCATAGGTGAGAAGGTCCTGATAGAACCGTCCGTAGGTGACCGTGATCTTGTCGGCGTTATCATTCCCGGGGCGAAGGATGACGCCTATGCGCGGTTGCCATTGTCCGAGAATGGATTGTGCGAGTTGTCCATCCGACCCGTAGATGAACTGGCCGTCCCAGCGGAGTCCCGCGTTGAACGACAACCGCCGCGATGCCTCCCATGCATCCTGTACAAAGCCTGAGATCCCGCGATTGACGATTCTTCCATCGGTGTTGTAGGCGATGCGCTGATAGAAGAAGGGGCTGAATCGTTGGATCACCGATAGCTTGATGAAGGCATCGAGCGCGCTTTCTCGATATTCGATGCCGGCCTTGCCGACGTGTTTCTCCATCTGCAGCGTTCCACGCAGGCTGGCACCTATCATCGTGCTGCGGTTATCGACGCGCATCGGATAGCCGCCAGACCATGTTGCGGTCGGGATATCGACGAAGAGAGGCTCGCTCTCACCAATTGCGGTTGAAGGCATAAAGCGGTCGTTCCGGCGCATCCAAGAGAGAGAAGACTCAATGAGCAGCCGGTCACTGAGGATGTGCGACCCCTTTGCGCGGATTCCGATGCCTCCCTGCGTCACGCTGCCGAGATACGGATCGGGATTGAGGAACCGTCCGGGCGTTCCGAACTCGCCGAACGCCTGCCCGACGGCGTCACGATCCGTGGGATCCCCTGAGAGCGCAACCATCACAGAATGTGCTTCCGAGATCCGCAGCGTCATGTTTCCGGAGACGATATGGCTCGTTGAACGGTCTGTGTAGAATCCGAGACCGGGGACATCGACCTTTTCCGAGAGAAAGACCGGACTGTATGCAACGAAGAACCACAGCCGGTCACGAATGATCGGACCTCCAAGCCCGAACCCAACGTCGTACTGTGCAAAACCTCCCTTCGGAGGCGCCAATGCTCCACCGCGCGGCGTTCCCGACATATCGTTGTTCGTATAGTAGCCAAACACCCGCCCGGTCAGTTCGTTTCCACCGGAGTACGTGATGACATTCACAACACCGCCGAGAGTGCTTCGATACTCCGCCTCATATGCGCCATTCTTCACCTGGAGTTCGCGGATGATGTTGTACGGAAGACTCGTCCCGGCAATGCCGCGGTACGGATCGGAGACGTCGACACCGTCCACGAAATACTTGTTCTCCATGCCGGTCGCGCCGGCAACGTTGATACCATCACCAAGATAGCTTTCGTTCGCCTGCGGGAGCAACGCGATGATGCGGTCATAGCTCCGTTGTATCGGGAGAAGACGGAATTCATCCGGCGAGAGCCTGCTCCCGAGGAGCATGGAGCTTAGATCGATCGCGGGCTGCGATGAGGTAACGACGACCTCAGGCATCCGGATGGTCGCATCCCGCAATTGGATCACCCCCACGTTCGTCGTTGCGCCGAGATGAACGCGCACGGCACGGAGCGCAATGGGTTCGTATGAGATGTGGGAGATGGAGACGGTGTATTCCCCGATCGGAAGCGCTAGGAATCGGAACTCGCCTTGGGCGTTCGTCGACGTCGTTCGTTCCCCCTGGAGATGAGGCGAGCGGGCGGTCACCAGAATGTTGACGATTGGAGTTCCCGTCGTATCGTTCACGATTCCCGCAATGGATCCTGCTGTTTCCTGCGCAAGCAGCGACTGAAAGGCGATCAGGAGGCAGGTGCAACCACAGGCGATCGTCCGCCACATTCGATGCGATGTCCCTTGCATATGTCCCTCCGTCAGGTGTGTTGTTGCTGAATCGGATCTGATTGATTCGTCTCTTCTTCGTTCTTGATCATCCGGATCTCTCCGGCGAAACCGTCGACCGCGATGAGCGTGCCATCCTTCATCCGACAAGCGCCGGGAACGGAGACGACCGCGGGAATGCCGTACTCGCGTGCGATGATGGAACTGTGCGAAAGAATTCCGCCGGATTCAGCAACGACCGCACTTGCGCGGGCAAAGAGCGGCGTCAAGCCGACGTCGGAGAATGGAATCACCAGCACATCTCCCGCCTGAAGTTTGCCGTGCTCCTGCATTCCCCGAATGATGCGGGCGGGACCGCTTGCGTACCCGCGCGAAGTCGGGATCCCTTTGAGCGATTCCGTGTCGTGCTGCTTCAGCGGCGGTGCGATCTCACCGTAGATGGTCTCAGGCACCACGGCGTCGCGATGCTGCTCCATCTCTTCCCGTCGACGGACGGCCAAGGGGGAGGCGGGTCCCGGCAGTGACATGCCCCGTGCGAGTTCCGCGATTTCCTGATGTGTCAGCATGAAGAGATCGTCGCGTGTGTTGATGATCCCATCGCGAAGGAATCGGTCGGCCAACGCCAGGAAGAACGGACGAAAGAGTCCGTAGCCGATGGTGTAGAGTTCACCGACCTGAGCCCGGTACAGCAGATACCGTCGAGCCCGCCGATACAGAACCTTCGCCCACTGGCGTCTAAGCCCGGTGAACGGAAGTTGCTCGAACGTGATCGTCTTCCCCCCGGCTGTCGGTCGCGGGGTGAAGGTCGTGATCATCCGGAGGACCAAGTCCGGCGTCTCATGCCAGGGGACGGCTGAAAAATCGACGCCGATATTGCTGAGATGGCCGTAGCGTTGGATGAATCGCTGAACCGTCGCGCGAAATGCATCGCAGCCCTCCAACTGAAGGAATTCCTCAAAAGAGCGTTGGCGTACGGCGGCTCGGACCGACTCGGGGAGTGCGTCGAATCCTTCGTGTGCATGCGCGATCGCAGCGTTGGGCTCGTATTCCTCGATTCCAGCTAACCCGCGCGTCAGATCGAACTGCTCGTAATCGACCCCCGCCTTGTTCAGCAGGCCTTTGAACGCGCGATGATACATCTGCATCATCAACGGTGCGAGAATGTTGAAGTACGCGGTCCGTTGATTCAGTGCGAACAATTCGTCGATCGCGGTCAGGATCTGTTCCGAGGTCAGGGCGTCCGATCTCATCTGACGGTACGGTTCGTACGCGCGACGGGCTTCCTCCACAAATCGCTCGATGTCCGGGTGCAGATGCCAGGCATGCCAGGCGAATCGCAGAATGCGGGGGACATGGCGCAGTGTTCGCATCGAGGGCTTGAATCGGGGTTTCTGCGCTCCTTCAACGACGATCCCCATCAGGAGTTCCAGGCTGTCCCGCGGCATCCCGAGGATTTCGAAGATGTCGCCGAATGCGCCCATGTTGAAGTACGCACGATAGTAGAATTGACGAGCGAGAGTGTTGGGATCGAGCGAATTCTTGCCGATCAACTCCGTGAGAATCCTGACCCATGCGCCGTTCACGAGCGGGATGTTGATCGACCAAATGAGAGGCTTGATCAGGCCGGGGAGCATTTCGCGCGCCATGCGTTCCGAATAGATGGAGACGTTGCCGAGGGCCGTGATGCGGCGCATCTGAAGCCAGTGCACCCGTGTTCCGTCATACACCCATTCAAGGTCAACCGGTGTTCCGAATCGCTGCTCGATCGCGCGCGTTCCGTCCACGACCTGCTGGATGATCGCCTCGGGGATCGCCTCGATCTGCGGACGTGTCGTCCACCCTCCCCATTTGTTCACCCACCGGTGCGGCGTCAAACCCTGCTGGACCAGCGCATCGCCGCGCCCCTCGATCACTTCGACCACCACTTCGTTCAGTCCGGTCATCGGGTTGCGGCTGAAGGCGACGCCCGAATACACGGGGGTGATCATGCGTTGCACGATGACGCCGACCGGGATCGGTTGAGATTGTCCCTTCGTCTGCTGATGGTACGATTGAACGCTGTCGCTCCGCGCGGAATCCCAAACCGCCGTGATAGCGGAAAGGATATCATCAAGTCCCCGCACATCGAGCACGGTGGCAAATTGACCCGCATACGAATGGATAGCGCCATCTTCCACGCTTGCTGAGGAACGGACGGCATACGGCACAGCGGGATCAATGCGATCGGCAAGTTCTGTGCGCAGGCGCGGGAGAATGTTCGGTTCGTTTCGCCGGTATGAATCCCAGGCATCGAAGGTGAGACAGCATCCCGGAGGGATGAGAAATCCGCGACGATGAAGGAGGCCCAGCGACTCCGCTTTCGCGCCGACGAGCGCTCGGTTGGGCGTTCGCGCAAGATCGACGATCATAGATGATGACATCTTGCTATTTCCTTGTCAGGTACTAGCGCCGGTTACAGAAAATCGCCTTGTGTTTTGCAAAGACTGTAATTCTGAGTTGTCACCGTGAGCCTGTCGAACGGTGTCGAAGATTGACGCCTAATCCAGGGTCATGCTTCGACAAGCTCAGCATGACCGTTCGCCTTCTTACAAGTCGACTTATTGGTGTTGGCACTAGCGCCGCAACACGGCCTTCGTAAAGTAGTGAGAGGGAATAGCTTCGTCGAAAGTTATGGACTCGACGATGAATTCCGTTCCGCTGCCGCTCTTCAGCGCATCCTTGATCACCACTTCTGCGGCCACCCACTTCCCCCCCACCCGAATGACCTTGCGGATCTCGGTCGTCTTCAACAACGCCCCGCTCCGGGCGAATCGCTCTTCCTTCATCACGACAAAGCGCTCCTTGTCCACCCAGACCTTGCGGGACTCGTAGGAAACATCCTTCCCGGGCTTCGCCTTCAGGGAAAGGATCCAGCATGCGCGGTCTCCGATCGATTCCTCACCGGTAACCGAAGCGTCGTACATCGATGTGAGCGACGGGTCTTCAAGCATGTCTTCGTACGAAAGGTCGGAGCCCATGACGGATTGACGGAGCATGTGGCCCGAGATGAGGATGATGCGGTCCGTCGAGGGCGTGTACGTCCACAACTGATCGACCAGCTTCAGCATCTTCGTCCCCTTGTCGCGCGGAGGAGCGAGGAATTCCGTGCACGTATTCCGCATGTCTTTCATCCAGGTCTTCATGCGGACCGTACGCACTTCCCGCCGTTCCTGGATGCGCATTTCGCCGACGGAGATCTTCGATTCCGACCCGATGTTCGCATCGACGCGTTTCAGGATCGTCTCCCCGGAGGGCGTTTGACCGAAGGAGAGAGAGACGCAGAGCAAGAGGAGAGAAAGGGATCTCATGACTGGAGTTCCTTGGTCAACTGAGCCGTTTGCCGCCGGAAGATGCCGATCCCCGCGATCGCGGTTCCCAACAGCGTGGCAGTCAGACCGGGCAAGAATCCGATCACATACGATACGGCGGTCACACGCGCGCGCAGGACGTTCGCGAACATGATGGATGCGTTCTTCATCATCGATGTGATGTTGATCCCGGTCTCCTGCAGATAGTACGCGATGCCGAGGCCAAGTGCCGTCCCCAGCATGGATCCGATGATGCCAATGAGGAGGGATTCCACAAGCATGGATCGGTAGATGCGGCCGTTCGCCTCGCCGATCGCAAGACGTAGTCCGACCTCGCCGTACCGGCGCAGGCTTGCCATCAATCCTGCATTCCAGAGAACGATCGACATGACGGTGATGAAGATGATGAGAAGAATGGAAGTAAGGTAGTCCCACAATGCCAACGTGTCGCCCAGGCCTGCCTGTTCTCGCAACGTGACCATCCGCGGGGCGAATTCATCATCCGGGGTGGTCGATGCCTGGAACGCATCCCGCACGGCGCGGGCGGATTCGTCACGGTAGAGGTCGCCCGGGAAATATCCCAGGAGCTCCCCCGCTGCATCGAGCATGTCGAGCGCCTGCCGCACATCCTCGAGGTCCGCGATGATCATTCCGCGATCGAGCACCGTCATGCCGAATCGGACCGTCCCAACGACGATGAAATTCGCCGTTGCGAGACTTCCATGCCGGGTCTGGCCGAGCAGCGTGGCCGTTTCTCCGATGCGGACGTGAAGGCGCTGGGCGAGTCCATGACTGACCAGCAGTTCTCCCGGCTTTTCCGGCAAACGGCCGCTTGCCAGCGCGGTTTGGAGATTCAGAATGCGCGCTTCCGGTGAACCGGGACGAACGAGTTCGACCGCGAGCCCCATGATCGGTCCTTGTGCGCGTGTCTCTCCGTTCGCGTCCGGAATGTCGAGGAGACCGCCAAAGCGAATGCGGGGACACCAGTCCATGGTCGGATTCTGTGCACGCAGCGCGTGGAGAAGCGAATCCACGCCCAGAAGCGCGAGATCGTTCGGGAGTTGATCCTCTTCTTCCGCATACGCGTTCGTCGTCACCTTCACATGTCCCGTGTTGAAGCGGGCGCTCGATGAAACCAAGTCCCCCTCGAGGCCGACGATCCAGCTATGGAGGACGACGGTCAGCATCACCCCAAGCGTCACTGTGATGATGGGGAAGAGACTGCGGGACGGGTCGCGAAGGATCCCTTTCAACAGGAAGAGGATCATGAGAACTTTCCCCGCAAGGCGTCGGTTGCCTTGAGCTTGGCGATACGGCGTACCGGGAGATAACTGACGATCGTTGTCACCACGAGCACGAGGAGTGTTGTCCCAACAACGAGACCGATGGTGAATACCGGGAACAATCGCTCACCGACCGCGAAGCCGTACGACTCGGTCATCGCCGGCAATTCCCACCCGGACCTGGCGAACATACCGAGCAGCGGGATCCCGTACGCCGCGGCGAGCAGTCCTGCAAGCACCCCGTGCATGGCCCCTTCGAGTGTGAAGAGGATGATCACGTTGAGTCGCGTCATGCCGAGCGCCATGAGGGTGCCGATCTCTTTGCGTCGCCGCCAGACCGAGAGCACTTGCGTATCGAAGATCGCGAGCATGGCGAGGAGCAGGAGGATGGTGTACATGATCGATGAGCTGATCGATTTCGAGCGGACGACCTCGCGGATGTCGCTGAGGAGGAATTCCGTCTCTTTGAATTGCCATGTCGAATCGCTTGTGTGCACAGCGCTCCCGTGTCGCGTGACGACGAGCGTCGCCTCGTTCTCCATGCGCGCAAGCTGCCGGAGTGTCTCCAGCGGAAGCCACACCTGATTGTTGTCCACGGTCTGGACGGATGTGGAGAAGATGCCGGCGATGACCACATCGCGCGCGTCGAAGGTTCCTTTCGCGTCGCGCCATTGCAACGTCACTTGGTCTCCCTTTGAAATGCCGGCGCTTTTCGCCATCCGCGCGCCGACGATGGCCGGAATGATCCCGTTCTCCTGTTTCAGCAGGGACGAGGGAAACCGGAGGATCGTCTGCCTGGGATCGATCCCTTTGATCAGGAGCGTCCGCAGACGTCCCCGAACGCTCATGGAACCCTGTACGATGAGCACCGACGCGGCGTTGCCTCGGGAAACCTGTTCCGACACTGCGGGATCGAGCGGGGCGTGCGCATCGTGCAACGTGAGCGGGTCGTAGGGATCATACATCCGATGCCAAAACTGTCCGCCTCCGTACTCAACATCGATCATCGCCTGTGCGACCTGTTCATTCATCCCCTGCAACATTCCCTGAATGGCGATGATCGCCACGAAGGAAAAGGACAGGACGAGAATGTTCAGCCATGTTCGGAGTCCTGCCCCCAGCAGATTCCGAAGCGCGAGTCGGGGGAGGATCATGGTCGTACTCCTGCGGATGCCGTCATGCGTTCGTCGGCATCGACGCGTCCGTCCACCAGGCGGATCTTCCGTTCCAAGTACTGGATGACCTTCTCGTCGTGCGTCGAAAACAGGAACGTGATCCCCAGGTCCGTGTTCAGCATCTTCATCGTCTTGAGGATATTGTGCGAATTCGCGGCGTCGAGGTTGGCCGTCGGTTCATCCGCGAGGATGAGGGCGGGACGCTTGACGATCGCGCGGCAGATCGCGACACGTTGGCTCTCGCCGCCCGAGAGCTGGTGCGGCCGGGAATTCGCGCGGTCGGCCAGGCCGACAAGCGCAAGGGATTCCATCACCATCTTCTTCCGTTCCGGGGCGCGCACACCAAGAAGCAGGAGCGGAAATTCCACGTTCTCGTACACGGTATAGACCGGAAGAAGATTGAACGTCTGAAAGATGAACCCGATGTGCTTGTTCCGCACATGTGCAGCGTCGACATGTGAAAGCGCTCCGACTGATTCACCGAGCACGATCGCCGTCCCAGACGTCGGAGCATCCAATGTGCCGATGATATTCAGCAGCGTGGTCTTCCCCGAGCCGCTCGGCCCGACGATCCCGGAGAATTCTCCCCGTTGAAAAACGAGAGAAACGTCGTTGAGCGCAACGAGCGGTGTTTCCCCCATCGGATACGTTTTCGTCAGGTGTTCAGTTCGAATGAGCGGTTCTGTGTGCATAGGCGAGTTCAGTGATTGAAGACCACCATGAGCATCCCTCCCGTGCCCGGCAGAGCGAGACCTCGCTGGGAAGGAAGAAGGAGCGCTGCGTTCTGCGGATTGGTGAACAGGATGAGATTCAAGATCCAGTCGTCGTATGTCCGCCGCCAGCTGAAGAATGCATACGCGTCGGACTGAGCTTGGTCGTAGTACAATATCGCCGAGGCGTCGTCCAAAATGGTTACGGGATAGGTCAGCGAACATCCCGCGAGTTTTAGAGTCAAACCGGACCCCAACCCCTTCGCCGTGGCGGTTTGAACAGAGTACTCTCCGAGTACGTTTAGCCCGTTTCCGATCGAAACGGTGTAATCCATTCCCACAGTCATCGATTGTTGCCAGGGGAACGGAAGGAGGTCCGTGTATTGCCGCGTGACCGTTCCTTCAACCCAAATGCCGGGGCCGATGTCCCATTTGCCGTCGAAACCGATACGGTCCTCGGGGAACAGAGAGGAGCGACTGACCACTCCGAATGGTCCGGGAGCGGTGAGCGTCAGTTCCGCCTGCCGGTGATGGTAGGAGAGCGCGGCCTCTCCGGCGCCGAGCGGCATTTGTATCCGTCCGCCGTACTCCGCCGACGCCGTTCGCGAGGGAATGCTCTCCCATCCTTTGAGTTCGTCACGGCCATACACGCCCCACAGCCAGAGGTTGGCGCTGTTCGCGAAGTAATAGCGGCCGAGTAGGGCATAGACTCCGGTCGTGATCTGCAGCGGATCGCGCGGATCCATCGCATCGAACCACATGAGCGGACGAAACAACGAAGCGGAGCCGAACGTGATCTTCTGCAACCCGGCCCGGAACTCGAATTGCTGTGACGCAAAGCGCATCCATCCGCGATACAGATCGAGTGACGATTCGTGTTCACGACGTTGGCGTGCGGGAAAGCGAACAGACGTCACCCCGTCGAATGCGAGTTCGCCGTCGATCGTCTGTTCTTCGCCGACCGGAAGAGCGATGAACACGTTTGGGAGATACCGCACACTGGTGAGACCGTTCAGGGGATCGCCGCTCAAGCGAGCAAGGGCAGAAAGCTGTCCCCGGAGATCGAGCAATTGTCCCGGAAGAACGTGCGGACAGAGAACAGCCAATGCGAGGAAGACGCCGAAGGAAGAAAATGCGCGCCGTGTTGTCATGCGAATGTTCGCCGAAGACACCATGGTGAGAGAGCGCGAGGGTGGTGCAAGGTACAAGAGCAGAGCGGAAGAAGCAACGAAAAGAGGGAGTTCCACCGCGAGAATGTGGGTTGTTAGAACCGCGCAAATCGTGCGAAGAGGGACTCGTTGACTTCGGAAGAACACTGAGCTATTTTACATTGCGACGTTGGAAATCCTTGCCATGAAACTTCTTCAACTAACTGCACTCGCCCTATCGCTTGCTGCGTGTCGTCCGCAGGAAGCCCCCGCACCGCTTCCCACTGCGCCGCCGTGTACGTCGTTCGCAATGATCCGGTGGATTGGAGACAGCAGTGGCCTGCGCCTCGCGGAGGTCGACACGCTTCAAAAATTGCCGGCGAAACCGGGAGAAGCCGCCCCTGAGTACGCGAATACGGTTCCCGGATTCACGCGGTGGACGATTGCGCCAGATGCCCGATTGACATTCCATACGCTTTCGGTCGATTCCTTCGGAAGCTTTCTGTTCTACGAATCCGTCGGATTTGACACGCTCCGTGCGATCTTTGCACCCGGTGCATCATCGCGATTCCATCTCATGCCGTTCAAGATCATTCATTCCGACACCACGATCTCTTCGATCAGTGAAGAGTATCTCCCGTAACAGGAACCTCGTCATTATGCGTTCACTCTTCATTGTCATGTTCGTCGCACTCTTCGCTGCGACTTCTCCCGTCGCCGCACAGGCCGACTATCGGATCGTCCTTCGTCAGTCGTACGCGGAGGCGGGGATACCGATTCGAGTTGTCCCCTCGGGTGTGTACGGTCTCCGCGGAATCACTCCACGTGCGGACGGATTCACTCTCCAGACGGAACAGGATGCCGTGCCGTATCGTGTCGGTGCGGAACTGAATGCGATGGCTCAGCGCGTGTCTGGCGGAAATGAATCGAACGAGTCGATATCGACGGACCATCCGATCAACGCCTCGATGATCGCAGTCGGCGGACCGGCGATGCTTGCGGTGGAGAACGGTACCATCGCTTCGGACGGAAAGGCTGAAGGGAACGTCGTGGTCGAAGGACGATCGATCCTTCGCGTATCCCTTGCTCTCAGCGGGAAGCCGTTCTTGTATGTCGAATCGTTTCCGGGCGTGCTTGCGTATGCCAATCTGGTCGGCGTGGATGCGAGCGGGAATGTGTATCTCGAGGTGCAGACCTACCGCTCAGAGATACCCTTGCGAATCGAGCGAGCAGTGCATGTGGTTGATGCGTCTGGCGAGCGACGCGGACGGCTGGTCCTCCCCACGCAACGGTATTGTACGACGGAGCGCGATCTGCAGATCGATGCGGCGGGGCATCTCTATCACCTGGTGACCGATGAAGACGGATTCTCGGTGGTGTGCTGGTCGGGCTTAGCGGATGTTCATGGAGTGGATATCCTTCCCCCGTCGGAATTCCAACGCCGCATCCATTTCAATGACTTGGTGCCGGTTCCGGAAACCGAGCTTGAGATGCGAGCGCTATTGAAGACGACTGCAGGGAGTCGACCGATAGCACTCCAGATCGCTGAATCCTACGTTGTCCATCGGTACACGTGCAGTGCTGCGAATCTATCGCCCATTGATGTCACGGCTCCTGATGGCGACATCGTCCGGACTCCGGCGTGGCTTGTTGTGGGACGCAACGCGCGCATCCCGTACAAGTGGGGAGGATTCAGCACCATCGCGCAATTCGATGCAGGACTCGCAAACGGACGGTATGCAGGCGACATCAATACGGCAAGCCCTTCGTCCTATGCCTACGGCGTCGATTGCTCGGGATACGTCAGTCGGTGTTGGCAGCTTACCAGTCACAATTCCACGAGCATGATGGCGACCACCACGACGCTCCTTGCGTCATGGGATTCGCTTGTTCCGGGAGATGCGGTTCACAAAGTTGGCCACGTCCGTCTCTTCATCGATCGAATGGCGAACGGTGCGTTGCGTGTTGCGGAGTCTGCCGGTCGTGATTGGAGCGTGTCGTACTGGAGCTACTCGCCGGCGGACCTGGAAGGGGTCTACACGCCGCGTCGGCATGAAAGCCTGAGCAGCGCCATCTCAACGCGACGCCCGACGATATTGGCTGCCGTCAACGAAGGAGCGATGCATCGCCTGACATGGACTTGCGACACCGCTGGCGTGCTCGGGTATCGACTGTATCAGTCCACCAACGGAGAGACGTGGACGCTCTTGCATAATGAAGCGGCACTTCAGTCCACAACGATGGCGTTCTCTCCAAGCGGAAGCTTGGCGAACTATCGAGTATCAAGTGTGATGAATGATGCAGCCCAATCCGAAAGCGGATGGTCCAACGTGGTCACGGTCGTCTCCGGTTCGCAGCAAGGAAAGGTGTTGCTTGTCGACGGATTTACCCGGGAGACTGGAAGCTGGCGCGGTCCGCATCACACCTTTACGGCGATGTACGGAACCGTCCTGAACCAGCTGGGATACACCACGGAGACAGTTCAACGAGCGGCCGTCGCTTCGGGAGCAGTTCTGCTGTCGGAGTACCGTGCAGTCATTTGGATCGCAGGAGATCAATCGACCCTCGATACGGCGTTCGCATATCCCGAGCGGCTCGCGATCGCTGCGTATCTGGAATCGGGGGGATCGTTCCTGGTATCGGGGAGCGAGATTGGATACGCGTTGTGGGAACGGGGTTCACCGGAGAGTCAGTCCTTTGTTCTCAATCATCTTAAGGCAAGCTACGTTGCGGACAATGCAGGAACGCTCACGGCAGCAGGAACGTCCGCATCCATCTTCCAATCCATCCCGGCGATGCGATTCGGTCAGGCATATGCGGAAGACTATCCGGACGTGTTGACCGCAGCTCCGGGGGCGACGTTGTGCATGCAGTATTCGACCGGCACAGGTGCTGGCATATCGTTCAGTGGAAGATTTGGTGCATCAGCGGTGTACGGAAAGGTCGTGTATCTTGGATTCCCGATCGAGACGATCGCGGACGAAGCGGTCTTTTCGGGGATCGTCACTGCAACGATGAACTTCTTTGCAGAACCGACGCGCGTGGAAGGAACGGGAGAGAGCGTCCCTGAAGAATTTGGGATCGAGCAGAATTATCCGAATCCGTTCAATCCAGTAACCAATTGCGGATTTCGGATTGCGGATTTCGGATTTGTGAAGCTCTCCGTATTTGATGTCCTCGGGCAGGAAGTGGCGGTGTTGGTTGAAGGAGTGTTGTCGGCTGGACGGCATACGGTCACGTGGAATGCTGAGGGATTGACCAGTGGGGTCTATGTGTGTCGGCTGACGGTGGGGAAGCAGAGTGCTGTCCGAAGGATGGTTCTGCTTCGATGAGTGTGCTCCCGGTCACAAAAGCGGAATGGAATTGTCGGTTTCTTGTCCCTGCGCACAGCTGTTCCTTGACTTCGAACGCGCCGTACACGAAATTGTTTTCAACAACAGGGGAGTAGAGTTCAGCGCTGACCGCCTCAAGCAGCTGGAGATCGCGGAGTTTGGGGGTGACCATGAGGAGGCGGCGTGGGCCACCAGCAGGTGTTGATCGCAATTCTGGGTATACTTATCGTTGGCATTGCCATCGCGGTCGGCGTGACCATGTTTCAGGGGAACGCCGCCGATTCCAGCCGTTCGGCATTGATCAATGACCTTCAGTATCTCGCCTCTCGTGCCCGCTCGCAGTACTGGAAACCCCGCAGTCTGGGGGGAGCCAATCGCAACTTCGAGAACATCCAGTACTCATCCATCTCCACCCTGCGAAACAATGAAAACGGCCGCTACTACATCGAGAGCGCTGAGCAGGATGAACTCGTCTTTGTCGGAGTCGGACGCGTCGTTTCCGGAGAGGACACGGTGCGGGTCCGGATGCGCGTAAACGAGCGAAAAAGCAAGATCGAGATCATCAATTGACCCCTGCCTCCCACCTCCTGGGAACGTAACCCGCTTCATCCCCTGTTGGTACATCATCCCCCCACCCATCCAACAGGAGATGCCTCATGACCACCGTACACAACATTCTCGATCGCAAAGGCCGCGCCGTTGTCTCCATATCGGCATCCGCTTCCGTGCTCGACGCCTTGGCGCTGATGGCGAAGCACAATATCGGCTCGCTTCTCGTCTTTGAGGAGGGCACGTTCAAGGGGATCTTCACCGAGCGCGACTATGCCCGGCGCATGGCGGTCAAGGGGACCACCTCCCACGAAATCCCCGTCTCACAACTCCTCACACCGAACGTGATCTCCGTGACGCCGCAGACATCGATCGACGAATGCATGCAGCTCATGACCGGTCATCGCTTCCGTCATCTGCCCGTGATGGAGAACGGTGAGCTGTGCGGAATGATATCGATCGGGGACGTGGTCAAGGAGGTCATCGGCGAACGGGAGGAAACGATCGAACAGCTTCAGAACTACATCACGGGAAAGCGCTAGGGGGCGTACCCAGGGATGTCAGCCCTAGCATTGTTCTCCTGAAGGTTGAGGGAGAGGGAACAAAGACGTACAATGAGGGAGAACGAAATTACGATCGAGTGATTTCGTGATTTGGTGAACGGGATATGTGATATGGTAGATGAGAGATGTGAAATGGACGAGGAGGGGTGATGAAACTGAGGCGCACCAAGCAGCAGGAAGAACCATCGCGTGAGGAGACACAGCGGAAGCTTGAGGAAAAGCGCAAGGCGGATGAGGAGCGAAAGCGGCAGATCAGCGATGCGGTCAAACGGCTGGAAGGCCATCTGAAGGTGGGAAAGGTCGACCTTGCGTCGCTCGAGCTGGAAGAAGTGCGGAAGCTGGACCGTCGCAATCCATACATCGGGGCGTTCGAGGAGCGGATCGAACATATCCGGATCGAGCAGAAGAAGAACAAACTGGAAGAAGAGAAGGCCTCGATCATTGAACCGGCAAAGGAGGCAGAGAAGAAGATCCCTGCTCCACCGCCGGCGGCCAAGGCACCTGTGTCAGTACAATCGGGTCAACCGAAGATCCTCGTTATCGAGGATGATCCGGGTACACTCCTCACGATCAGCCACATTCTCACAAAACACGGATACGACGTCACATCGCTTGAAACCTCCGACGAAGCCCTCGTCCTGCTTCGACGCTGGATTCCCGATCTCATCATCAGTGATATCAATCTTTCCACGTCGAGCATCGGCGGATTCACCCTGTATGAGGAGGTCCGCCGGCTTGAACATTTGGACGACGTTCCCTTCGTTGTGCTCACCTCGCATGCGGACGAGAAACTCCAGCGGATCGGAAAGGAAATGGGGATCGATGAGTATCTGCCGAAGCCGGTCCACCAGGAGAATCTGGTCGCGGCAGTACGGGGAAAATTGAAGCGATTCGGGGCGCGGAAGAAAAAGGGGTGACTGTGGGGAGCGGGAAGCCCGGCTATAGTCACCGCACCGGGGATGAGAGGATCGCATAAACGCCGCCAAGGATGACCAGCGCTCCGGCGATCCGTTTGATCCAGAGAGCAACGCGCGACCGATTGGACCAATTCAGATATGCTTGCACGCGAGACGCAAGTCCCCCCGCTACAACGATCACACTGCAGTGACCCAGCCCGAAGGCGAGTAAGATGATCCCTGCCAGGGCGAAATCTGTCGTCGCCGTCTGAAAGACCACCCCCAGCACCGGCGCCATGAAGGCGAATGTGCATGGACCGAGCGCCACGCCGACGATCAGTCCGAGAATCAGTGCGGTCAGGAATGGTGATCGCGTTGCCACAGGACGGAGTCGGATGCCGCTCTCCGGCAGACGAATAATATCCATCAAGTAGAGCCCGACGATGAAAAAGATGACCGCAACGGCATAATTGCCGACCGGTCCGACGTCTCCCATGATGCGACCAAGCGCACCGGTGATGATCCCGATGACGGCGATGGTGATGAGGATTCCGACAGCGAAGAGAAAGGCGAACACGATGCCGCGCGATGTGTTTGTCTCCTGTCGAGACGTGAGGAATCCGACGACCAGAGGAATGCTTGCGAGATGACAGGGACTGAGCAGAACGCTTGCGATTCCCCATGCGAAAGACGCGGCGACCGTGAGGGCTGCTCCTCCGTATAACGCTTCTGTAAGAGCCGTGAGAAGGGCCTCCATCGGTCATTCCTTTCCGCGCGCGGTGGGCTTCAATCCCTTCGACTGGAGAAATGCATCGATCTCCTTCTCCGGAAAAAATCCCTCATGCCGCATCAGTTCCTTTCCATTCGCGTCAAGAAAGACCTGCGTCGGGATCAATCGTATGCCATACTGTTGAGCGTAGTGTGCCTGTTCCTTCTTCCAGACATCGTAGAAGACGACCTTTACCTGGCTGCCGTATTTCTCCTCGATCGCTTTCATCACCGGCTGCATCGCTTTGCAGGGGATGCAATTGACGGAGCCGAGTTCGACGAACGTGATTCGGGGTTGGGGAGCAGGGGAGGAGGCCGGCGTGGACTGTGAGAGAACAATCGCAGGCATAAGCATCAGGAATGTCAACCGGTAGAAGGTCTGCTTGTTCATGCGTCCGTTCCTTTCATCCAGGCGAGCAGTTTGTCGTCTTTGGGGATCGTGCCGGCGCTCTTCAGCACTCCATCAACGACCAAGCCGGGAGTCGCCAGAATTCCGCGGTTGATCATTTCCTGGATGTCGGTGACCTTTTCCACTTCGACGGGCAATTGATGCTGGGCAACCAACTGCCTCACCCGTTCTTCGAGTGAGCGGCATTTGGCGCAGCCGGGTCCAAGGATCTGTACCTTCATATCCCCTCCGTATCGTATTCATTTGGTGGCGTCGAGGAGCCAATGCTCGACAGTGCTCTTGGTCGGGATCTTTCCGCTGCTCAACAGCTTCCCGTTTACCCATAATCCCGGGGTCATCAGAAGTCCGTAGTCGAGGAATCGGTTTCTGTCGGTGACCTTCTCGATGGACGCTTCGAGCTGATGCTCAGCTATTACTTCCCGGACAATGGATTCGACCTTCTGACAGTTTGCACACCCTGGACCCAGTACCTTAATATCCAACATTTCCGTATCCCTCCATTGTTGATTTCGAGACTTGCTAGTGAAGTGCGCCGAAGATCATTCCGGCGACGGTTGAGAGAACGATCACGAGCGAAACGTACACCGCTGTCTTCTGCGTCCCGATGACGCTCCGAATGACGAGCATATTCGGAAGAGAAAGAGCTGGTCCCGCAAGCAACAGAGCGAGCGCCGGCCCTTTTCCCATGCCGCTGTTCAACAGTCCCTGAACGATCGGAACCTCTGTCAACGTTGCGAAATACATAAACGCCGCGACGACAGACGCGAAGAAATTCGCGAACAGGGAATTCCCTCCAACCAGGGTCGCGATCCATTCATTCGGAATGATCCCCTGTTTCGTTTCCGGTCCTCCGAGGAAGAAGCCTGCGAGCAAAACTCCGCCGGCGAGGAGGGGGAGGATCTGTTTCGCGAACGACCAGGTCTCCGCGAGCCAATGCTCAGTCTCGTCTCCTCCGCGGGCAAGGACGACGCTGGTCGTGACGATGGCGGTGACGAAGGCGACCATGGGCTGCTGAGGGAATGTGACGGCGGCGGCAACAACAGGAATCGTTCCCAGGAGAACCGGGATCATCGGGAGGCGAAGGATGAGCAGGAGGGAAAGCGCAAAACCGATCCCGAACAATCCTGTGATCAGCCACTTGTTGACGAAAACGAAATGCCAGAATCCATCCGAGGTCTGCGGGCTCGCCCAATTGGCGAACACGAGGATGGCGACAAGGATGAAGAAGTGTGTCGCCGTTTGCCACAGAGGTCGGGTTTCTTCCGGTTCGGGCATGGTGAGCTGCGCCTCGGCTCGCTCCGACTCCTCTCTTCTATAGAGGAACGCCATGATAAGTCCGATGATGACGCTGAAGAGGACCGCACCGATGACGCGCGCAACCCCCAGATCGAAGCCGAGGATCTTCGCGGTGAGAATGATAGCGAGGATGTTGATCGCGGGCCCGGAATAGAGGAACGCGATCGCGGGACCAAGGCCGGCGCCCCGTTTGTAGATCCCCGAGAAGAGTGGAAGGACCGTGCAGGAGCAGACGGCGAGGATCGTTCCAGAGACCGCCGCCACGAGATACGCAAGCCAGCGTTTTGCCCGTGCGCCAAAATATTTGACCACCGCCGCCTGGCTCACGAACACGCTGATGACACCGGCGATGAAGAAGGCAGGAATGAGACAGAGGATCACATGCTCCTGAGCGTACCAGCGGAGGAGCGAGAGTGCTTCGTGGACGGAACGGTCGAACGCGGCATTTCCCACGGGGAGAAAGTACGCGATCAAGAACGCGCCGACGATCAGAATCAATGGCTTGTATTCGTCTTTCCAACGCATTGCGGGTCCTTCGAGATCAGAGGATGGTCAGCTCAGTTCTGCAGGGCGGTCTATTCGCTCGACTTCGTTGTCCGGGTGCGAATGCCGCAAATGCGATTTCGGTCGACCTGGTGGACAGTTCTGGTGTCGGCTCGTATCACCGCGTCGTCGTCAAACGACTCCTTGACGAGCTTCAGCACTGAACGGATGAATGGACTCTCTGACCGTCGATTCAGGCGAAAGTTCACCCAGCGGCCCTCTTTGTCATCTGCCAGCAGTCCGGCGTTTCGGAGGATGGTCAGGTGCTGCGAAACGGTGGAATTCGAGAGGTGAAGGATCTCGCGAATTTCGCACATGCACAGTTCCCGTTCGAACAACATCTTGATGATGCGGATCCGGCTGGGGTCGCTCAGCGCCTTGAAGACATTCACATAGTCACGCTTCATGGATATCTCGTCGTTTCGTTAAGTAACGAAATATAGGAATCGGGAGACGGAGATGCAAGGAGGGTGACCGCCGCCTCGCGAACTGAAACCCGGGGAGGGACTTGCGCGCGAATTAATTTATCGTAATATTACGATATACCAGTATGGGACGTTCGAAGACAGAATCCTTCGGTGCGCGGCAAAACCGTCTCGCCGAGATCGCCAAAGCGCTCGCGCATCCTGCACGAGTGGCCATTGTTGAGTTTCTCGCGAAGCAGGATGCCTGCGTCTGCGGCGACATCGTGGACGTGCTCCCGCTTTCGCAGGCGACGGTCTCCCAGCATTTGGCGGAATTGAAGCGGGTCGGTCTGATCAAAGGGGAGATCGACGGTCCGCGGGTCTGCTATTGCATCGACCGGAAGGCGTGGAACGAGGCCCGCACGCTCTTCTCTCAGTTTCTCACAGATGTGAAGCAATGCTGCTGACGAAATCCACGCGTCCAACGCGCCCACACTCGTGTTCCCGACAGGAGATTCCTGATGAACAATGATCAAGCGATCAAAGAGATGGTGAAGGAGAAGTATGGCGCCATCGCGAACCAATCGACACAACAGAACCAAACGTCGTGTTGCGGGAGCACTTCCTGCTGTTCGAACGTCGAGTTCACCGTGATGGCTGAGGACTATTCCTCACTGCCAGGATATGTACCCGAGGCGGATCTTTCGCTCGGCTGTGGTCTTCCGACGGAGTTCGCACGGATCAAGCCTGGAGATACGGTCGTTGACCTCGGATCGGGAGCCGGCAATGATTGTTTCGTTGCCCGGTCGATCGCCGGAGAAACAGGACGAGTCATCGGCATCGACATGACGGAAGCCATGATCGAGAAGGCGCGCAAGAATGCTGTAACGCGGGGTTTCTCGAATGTCGAGTTCGTCTTGGGCGAGATTGAGAAGATGCCGCTCGGCGACGGCGTAGCCGATGTCGTTGTCAGCAATTGCGTATTGAATCTCGTCCCCGACAAGCAGAAAGCCTTTGCGGAGATCTATCGCATTCTGAAGCCTTCGGGTCACTTCAGTATCTCAGACATTGTCCTGCGGGGTGAACTTCCCGATGGACTGCGTGAGGATGCCGTCTTATATGCCGGCTGTATCTCCGGCGCTCTCCAACGGGACGAATATCTTCATGCGATCTCCGATGCCGGGTTCCGGAATATCACCGTTCAGAAGGAGCGGCCGATCGAGATCCCGGAGGAGATCCTCTCCCGCCATCTGAGCGACGAACAACGGAGATCGTTCGCGAACAACAACGTCGGCATCTTCAGTCTCACTGTGTATGCCGAAAAGCCTTGACCACCCCACATCCTCGGTATCGCACAATGAGCAAGAAACGCATTCTTTTCGTCTGCATCCACAACAGCGCGCGCAGTCAAATGGCGGAAGCGCTGGTCAATCATCTCGCGGGGGATCGGTTCGCCGCGGAGAGCGCGGGACTTGAACCCGGCACGCTGAATCCCCTCGCCGTTGAGGCCCTCAAACAGATCGGCATCGACATCTCAGGCAAAGAAACGCGCGATGTTTTTGCACTTCACGCTCAAGGACAGACGTATGACTATGTTGTCACCGTCTGCGACGGAGCAAACGGGGAGCGTTGTCCGGTTTTCCCCGGTTCCGGGAAGCGCCTGCACTGGGGATTTCCC
>Ga0209079_10000310_pt1 | contig 20388 bp, 17 predicted proteins | sample PPLLaktember2015_2_FD_187259 | JGI IMG/M metagenome (GOLD analysis project Ga0209079, IMG submission 187259) | Freshwater sediment microbial communities from Prairie Pothole Lake near Jamestown, North Dakota, USA - PPLs Lake P7 Core (6) Depth... | ecosystem: Environmental > Aquatic > Freshwater... | reverse complement strand
GGTTGGACTGAAGACATCGAACAAATGCACATTTGCTCCCGTAATCCTTAAGAGGGCCGGAGCGAATCCCTGGTTAAGTGGATTTTCTTTCGGTAATCCCTGTAAACATTACTCCATAAAAGGGTGCATCAGTGGGGACTAGAGCTTTTTGTGCAGTCTTCCATGAATGAGAGGGCTTTAGACAGGGCTATGGCTCTAATCTCGTCGAACAACATGCTTCCCACCTCTGCTTTAGCCAATGGGACAATCACGAACGCAAAGCTCGCGCCTTTCGCAGCCGATGGTTCCTCCTCAAAGTTTACCTGTACCTCAAGAAACCCATATTCTGGGCCGCGGTCAAGCATCCTCTCCACGTAGACTTTCGTTTTTGACGCCATGTCCTCTTGCCTCCTCCACTTCGGTTTGTGTCTCAGCACAGCTTAGCACAGGATGAGGGAAGAAACCAAGACAAGCATTTGTGACTGTAATATCTAACCTTCTTTTCCTCCTCGTCCCGCCTTTCCCGTTCTTCCCGCCTATTGCCTCTTGCCCATCACCTATTGCCTGGTGTATTATTACGTAATCTATGGAACTCTTTGGAGGCGATATCAAGTCGGACAGGGATGCACGAAAACCCCTTGCCGACCGGATCAGGCCGAAAACACTTGATGAGGTAGTCGGGCAGGAGCATCTTCTGGGCAAGGGAAAGATACTCAGGGTACTCCTTGAAAAAAAGGACGTACCGTCCATGATCTTCTGGGGCCCAAGCGGCGTTGGAAAGACTACCCTTGGATGGCTTATCGGGAGGCACATGAAACTTCCCTATGTTTCATTGAGCGCAGTGAGCATAGGTATTAAAGAGGTTAAGGAGATCATTCAAAAAGCAAAGTTTCAGAAGATTATCCTCTTCATTGACGAGTTCCACCGGTTCAACAAGCTTCAGCAGGACACATTTCTCCCCCACGCTGAAAACGGTGACATTATCTTAATTGGCGCTACTACAGAGAACCCTTCATTCGAGATCATTTCCCCTCTCCTCTCTCGGATGAAAGTTCTTACCCTAAAGGCCCTCACGCAGGAAGACCTCGTCACCATACTCAAGCGGGCTCTCAATGAGGATAATGAGCTCAAAAATGCTTCCCTGAAGATAGATGATGCCACCATAGAAGAGCTTGCCCTTCTTGCGAATGGAGATGCCCGCAAGGCCCTCAATCTTCTTGAGGTGTGTTTTAAAATGGTCAAAGAGGAAGGTAAGAGGGAATCTGTTATCGATCGCGATGTTTTACGGGAGGCCTATCAAAGAAATATTGCCGTCTATGATAAGAAAGGCGAGATGCACTACGATCTCATCAGCGCCTTCCATAAGAGCATGCGGGGATCAGACCCCGATGCATCCCTTTACTGGCTTGCACGAATGCTTGAAGGCGGTGAAGATCCACTGTATATTCTTCGGAGGATGGTAAGATTTGCGTCCGAAGATGTCGGGAATGCCGATCCGCAAGCCCTTTCTCTAACCATGGCCGCTATGGAGGCATTCAATTTCATTGGACCTCCCGAGGGCTACCTGGCCCTTGCCCAGGCCTGTATCTACCTCTCCCTCTGCGAGAAAAGTAATGCCATTTACATCGCATACAACCATGCAAGCTCGGATGCACGAGAGCTTCCGGAGTATCCTGTTCCCCTTCACATTCGGAATGCTCCGACAAAGCTCATGAAAGAACTCGGTTACGGTGAAGCTTATCTCTACCCACACGATTACAAAGATGGCCTTGTTCGCCAGGATTACTTCCCGCCCGAGATGAAAGACAAACGTTACTACTTCCCAAGGAATAGAGGGTATGAACAAAAGCTTCTCGCATTTATGGAGAAAGTGAAGAAGGTAAGGGGGAAAGACAGCTGATAGCTGAGAGCAGTGAGCTGTGAGCTGCAAGCAGTAAATGGTGGTTGGTTATCGGTAAACTGTTAACTGTGAACCGTGAACGGCAATACTTAAAATAAACAGGAACAGACAGCGATGGAGATATCGGAAAACAAACTGATCAACAGGATAAAGAAATTCGAGGATAAATCGAGCAACGTACTCCGCGGAATTGGCGATGACGGGGCCGTGATCAAGCTGTCTCAAGGGTCTTATGTTCTGGTTCAGGACGCCATGGTTGAGCATGTTCACTTTAAATTCTCCTTTGTAGACCCGTATAATGTGGGAAAAAAAGCGGTCTACGTAAATATCTCAGACACACTATCCATGGGCGCCCTTCCCCTCTATTTCCTTGTCACCATCGGGATCACTCCTGCCCTGACATCCAAGGACATTACCCGCCTATATAGTGGGATGAGACAGGCAGCACGGGAGTTCGGCGCAATCATGATAGGTGGCGATACAACCGAGTCCAAGAATGATTTCTTTATTGACATATCCATGATTGGAAAGCTCATTACCAGGACCTATCTGGGGAGAGACAAAGCCAGAGAAGGTGATCTTATTGCTGTTACCGGCCCCCTCGGAGAGAGCGCATTCGGACTCTCTCTTTTCCTGGAAGGCAGACCCATTAAGGGCATGTCACGCTTCGCGAAACGGTACGCAAGCCCCAAGCCTCCCTACGTCGTGTGGAAAGAAATAGTTAAACATGATATAACAAGGTCAATGATGGACATAAGCGATGGCCTTCTTATTGATCTCGGAAGGATGATGACAGAGAGCCGAAAGGGCGCTGTAATACATCTTGAAAGATTGCCAATCCCTCCCCTGCTTCGAAAAGAAAATAAGGAAATTCTCGCTCTTTCCGGCGGTGAGGACTACCAGCTTCTCTTTACCTTTCCGAGGAGTAAATTGGAAAAGGTTCAAAGGATCATCGCACGGGGCCACCCTATCAGCACTATTGGTGAGGTCATACGAGGGAAAGGAGTCAAAGTCCTCTCCCGGGGAAATACCTATGAAGCCCCTGTTAAAGGCTACGAACATTTCGGAGATTCCCGGTGAAAAAGCACATCTTCGTCAAAGATATCACGAAAGAGCACATGGATATCATCGATCTTTTTATCGTTACGAAGAAAGGGGTTTTTTCAACAAAGAACAACACGAAATATATGAGTATCGGGCTGAGAGATGCAACAGGAGTTATCGAAGGCAAGGTCTGGGAACGGGTGGACGAGCTCCAGGATACGTTTGATAAAAATGACCTCGTCTACGTGAAATCAAAAAGTCGTTTCTACCAGGAAAAGCCCCAATTGAACATTTCAGACATTAAAAGAATTAACGAAATCCTTACCCTCAATGAAATGAAGGCATTTCTCCCCGAGGGACAACGTGGCAACGACATGGTGCGTGAAGAATTCATGGGGCTCGTTGACAGCATACAATCCTCTTCTATCAGGTCACTTTTTTCTGTTTTAACAGAACGAAGTGGGCTCGCCGAAAAGTTCTATTCATATCCTGCCTCCATCGGGGTTCATCATGTTTATCTGGGTGGGCTTCTTGAACATTCAGTCGCAGTTGCTCAAATGGCGAAAGAGGCCGTGAAATTTTGCGGTGGCAATCTTGACGTTGTCATTGCGGGCAGTCTTTTTCATGACATCGGGAAGATCGATGAGATGGAAATTAAGGGAGCATTTCGTTATTCAGACAAAGGCAGGCTCCTTGGGCATATTGCCTTGGGTGTTGTTATTTTCGAAGCGTTGGTAAAGGAAGTAAAGGATTTCCCTCCGCAAATCAGCGATATACTCAAGCATATCATCATAAGTCACCACGGCGTGGAGGAATGGGGCTCGCCGAGAAAACCCATGACAATTGAAGCCTTGATCGTACACTATATCGACAACCTTGATGCGAAGGTTATGGGTGTAAAAGAGCACATGAAAGAAAACATGGAAGATGAACTATGGACTACCTATCATAGGCTCTATGAATCACGTTTTTACAAAATCCCGGAAGGTATCAATGGAGATTAGAAGAGTTTTTGTCGATAAACTCAAAATTAAAAATAACCTTGTTCTTATTACCGGACCAATGCAAAAATACATCGGAAGTGTTTTAAGGAAAAATGCCGGTGACCGGATTGACCTCATCGATGGAAAAGGCTACTTGTACAGGTGTACCGTTAACAACATTAAGAACAAGGAGGTATTCCTCCAAATACTGGATGTTGTTCATCGGCCTGAGGAAAAGAGACCTAAGGTCACGCTCTGTGTAAGCCCCATTAAGGGCCCGCGGATGGACTGGCTTGTGGAAAAAGCTACTGAACTTGGTGTCGACCGAATCCTGCCAACAGTCTTCAACAGAACGCTGATAAAGATCGAAGACAAGGAGAAGGGAAAGCTTGAGAGGTGGAAGAAGCTCGCCATTGAGGCATCCCGTCAATCAGGAAGGTTTACCATCCCTGAGGTCATCCAACCTACTCCACTCAGAGGAATACTCTCTCACATAGACGGTGTACAAAATAAATGGGTCCTTTCCGAGAAGGAAAAGAAAACATCCGTTAAAGACGTTATATCTTCGCAGAGAGAAAATGGTATCTGTATTGTAATCGGTCCGGAAGGTGGATTCGAGGAGTCTGAAATCAAGTGGCTCACCGAGAATGGTTTCATCTCGTGCACCCTTGGGGAGAACATCTTCAGGGCCGAAACGACTCCATTGGTGATACTCTCAATAATCCTTTACGAATATAGTAAAAAATGAGGAATGCATCAATCTTCTTCAGGGTTCTTGCATTTGTTATAGACATTCTTGTGCTTTTATTCTTCATGTGTTTGCTATTTATTGCAACCATTGCCGGGTATTCGCTGTCTCCTCAATCCTTTTCTGCCCCCCAGGCTTCTCTGCTTGTTTTTTTCTTTGTGTGTGGGTCATTCTTGGCGTCTATCTTTTATTTTACCTACCTGACCATGGAAGGTGGAGTGACTGTTGGAAAACACTTTTTTCAATTAAAGGTAGTACGACCGGATGGTTCAGGATTGAACTCCTTCAGGGCTTTTGTCCGAAGCATGTTCTACCCGTTATCGCTTACCTTCTGGTTTATCAGCCTTCTGATGGCCCTTTTTTTCGAGGGTCGTATGATTCATGACATCATGTCTGGGTCACGGGTAGTTGCGGAGGAATGATGAATCATAAAGGATTGGCAGGTTGTGGTTGTCTTATAGTCGTTCTCATAGTAATTATGGTGCTCACGGGCGTATTGATGCATCCGATCACTTTGCGATTCATGGGGAACCAATTTCACTACGAAGATAAGATATTTACCTCAGATGCCATCTTTGTACCGCGATTTCCTGAAGACAGGAATGGCGAACTTTACGTGGAATCCTTTCGGCATTACTCTGCCGGCAACGGAAAATTAATACTTGTTGAGGATGATACCATTCTTGGGACAAGCGTCGTGGAGTTGGTCAACAAGATGGCGAAAACAAGGAATGTAAAAGAGGAAGGAATAAGGAAAATAATTGCATCAGGAGAAGGGCTGATAAAGGCCCAAAGAGTCAAAGAACAGATTGAAAGGCAAGGATTAAGGAAGGTAATAATCATCGTTCCCGGATATGCCTCCCGGCGTTTTCATCTCATGTATGGCTCTTCCAAGACTGACGGAAGGACTCTTTACCTCATAAAACCTGTTCCGATTACATTTTTCAAGAGAGACAACTGGTGGAAAGATTCCGATTCAAGGGGTGTCCTTGCAAACGAAATCTTTGCCATAGGCTCTTATTACCTTCAAAGATTCAAGTATGGAGAAAAGGAAAAGAAAGATAGCAATAAACGATGATCGCTGCGCAGGATGCACACTCTGTGTATTGTCGTGTTCTCTTTTTAACTTTGGTGTTTTCAACCCTAAGAAGTCTTTTATTACGCTGACAAGGGACGACCGCACAGCCCGGTTTGAAGTGTCTATAGACAATGGATGTATATCCTGCGGCGAATGCATACGGGCGTGCGCATATGATGTGCTCAGATGGAAAGATGAAAATCCTAACAATTGATCTGGAAAAAGAAAGCTTCTCCTATAGGGAAGACCAAACATTGAGGAGCCAATACCTGGGTGGGGTCGCCCTGAACACATATCTTCTCTATAACTACACAGAAAGGATTAGCAATCCTTTTGATCGGGAGAATCATCTTTTCCTGGCATGTGGCGCCCTTGCAGGCACCACTATTCCCACTGCATCCCGATGCGAAGTGACAGGGATATCGCCAACAGGATATTTCGGTACGTCAAATTCCGGAGGTGGTATAGGAGCTGCAATAAAATTTTGCGGTATTGACTGCATCTGGATCAAAGGAAAATCAAGAAAACCGCTTTACCTCGTAATCGATGAAAATGGGGTGCTTTTTAAAGACGCTCACGATGTGTGGGGAAAAGACACCTTTGAGACGGTGGACGTGCTGAAAATGAAAGAGGGGAAAACGACTGAGGTAGCTTCTATTGGACCGGCAGGAGAAAAGGGCATACGGTTTGCCTCAATTCAGAACGGCTACTATCATTCCTTTGGCCGAACTGGCCTTGGGGCAATTATGGGGAGCAAACTCGTTAAGGCCATCTGCTTCAGGGGTAATGCTGAAATTGCAGTGAAAGATAAGAAACGCCTCATGAAGACTGCAAAAAAGCTTAAGGATAGGATTATGTCTTCTGATTCTTTCGGCTACACACGAAGATATGGCTCCATGGTTGTCTCAGATGTCTACAATAAACTTGGAATCCTCCCCGGTCTTAATTACCGAAAGGGATCATTTGAAGGCTGGGAAGAAACAAGGGGACGAAAAGCCTTTGAAGAGCGCTTCAAGGTAAAGGATTTCGCCTGCGTCTCCTGTCCTATAGGTTGTCTCCATTGGTCAAAGGTCAAAGATGGACCATTTGCCGGGTTAGAAACCCATGGACTTGAGGTAACCTATGTCCTCGAAATGGGTGCACGGCTCAACCTAACAGAAGTTCCAGAAATTTTTTACTGTGTGGAGCTCTGCAACCGCCTTGGCATGGATATCATCTCCACTTCTGCAATTGTTGCATTTATCCTAGAACTTTTTGAAAAAGGTATGATTAAAAAATCTGAGATTGGATTTGAACCAAAGTTCGGTGATTTTCAAAGTATCAGCCAGCTCATTTCCATGGTTGGGAAGAGGGAAGGCCTGGGTGCGATTTTTGGTGAAGGCATTCAAGGAGCAAAAAAACACTTCCCCGATGCAGCTCCTTTTGCCTGCGAGATAAAAGGCCTTGAAATGCCTGTCCGCGACCCACGGGGTCGGTTTGACACATGGATGCTGGGGTACCTTATCAACACCCGAGGCGGAGATCACCTTCGTATCAGGACCCCCGTTGATGATCTTCGTGATTTTGAAAGAAGTTATGTCCACGAACCGCTCTCGCTGAGCCCGGCAGAGCTTGAACATGTTGATATACCTCAATCTGTAAAAGAAAACGTTCTGAATACTCAATTAAAGAAAACATATATTCCGGCGATGGCAAAATATTCAGAAGAGCTTATGGTCCTTTTAAACTCAATGGGACTGTGTATCAGACCTCCTGTCCTGAGAACAATCGGCCCTTCTCTCATGGCTGAAGCCTTTAACGCTCTCTATGATTGCGATGTAGATGAAAATAGCCTTCTCACAACCGCGGAACGAGTTATCAACCTGCAACATCTCTTTAATCAGGAACAGGGCCAAAATTTCCAGGATTACAGCTTCCCAGAACGATTTTATACAGAAAAGGTTGATTATGTGGGAGGCATGAGGGAACCCCTCGATAGACAAAAGGTTGAGGGAATGGTCAGGGAGTACTTTCGACTCCGTGGCTGGGATGATGAAGGAGTTGTTAGACCTGAAACATTGGAGAGGCTCAGTATCAAGCCATGGATGCAAGAATAGCCATCATTGTCCTTCAAAAAATGAAGGGGGTAGACTACACCATAAAGCGCAGGCTTATTGAAGCCAAGGAAAATTTAGACAGTCTTTTCACGGGAAAAGTACCGCTGAGCGACGAGGGCGTTTACAAGAAGATCATTGCCTTCAAGGGGTGGAAAGACATAGATCGAGATCTGAAAAGGATCAAGGACATGGGGGCTGAGGTATTAACAATCAAAGATGTAGAGTACCCCGCCCAACTCCGTAACACTCCGGACGCACCCCTTGTCATTTATAAAAAAGGTAGTCTAAAGATCGGACCAGATACCATTGCTATCGTAGGCTCCCGCAAGGCATCCTTCGAGAGCATAAATATGGCAGAGAAAATCGCCCAGACACTCTCTTCAGCCGGAATTACAGTAATAAGCGGTCTTGCACGGGGTGTAGATGCTGCTGCACACAGGGGTGCCCTCAAAGAAAAGGGTAAGACTGTCGGCGTGCTTGGATGCGGCATCGACATCTGCTATCCTGCAGAGAACAGATCTCTCTTTGAAAAGGTTGGACAAGAAGGGTGTATCATCACAGAGTATGCTCTGGGAGAACAGCCATTGCCCCATCACTTCCCCAAGAGAAACAGGATTATTGCAGGTCTATCGAAGGGCGTACTCGTTGTGGAAGCCTCTCAAAAGAGTGGTTCCCTCATAACTGCACGACTCGGCCTCGAATATGGCAGAGAAGTCATGGCAATACCTGGCAGCATTTTTGATGAAGGGTACAAGGGTGCAAACTCGCTTATCAAACAGGGCGCTAGACTGATCGATGGTATAGAAGACATCATTACTTCATGTTTCCCTAACTTAGCATTAAAAAAAGACAAGCAGGTTGATTTGGACAACAATGAACGTTATATTTATGGAATTATTGGACCTGCTAAGATTCATGTTGAAGAAGTAATCGAAAAAAGCGGCATGGAAACAAGGCATGTGATGGCGATTCTCACGAATCTTGAGCTCAAGGAGGCTATCAGAGGAATGCCGGGAGGATTCTATTTAAGAAAATAGAAAGAGCAAAGAAGACAGAAGACAGACGGGCCTTCAGCCTCACACTATGAGCCTCTAACCTATGGACTTGCCTGACTTCTTAAAATCTGACCTCTGACTTCTATAATAATAGGAGTAAATAAATATGGGTAAATCATTATTAGTGGTCGAGTCACCAACAAAAATGAAGACTCTGTCAAAATTTCTTGGCAAGGGTTATGTGATAAAAGCAACCTACGGTCATATCAAGGATCTGCCAAAGAGCAAACTGGGCGTGGACGTTGAAAAAGGGTTCGCCCCTCAGTTCTTGACCGTGAAGGGCAAGACAAAGGTAGTAGATGAGCTGAAAAAAGCCGGAAAGGATGCTGAGCAAATTCTTATCGGGTCTGACCCCGATCGTGAGGGTGAAGCAATTGCCTTTCACGTTGCCGATGTTGTGGGCAAGAAAAAGGAAGTGAAAAGGGTTCTCTTCCACGAAATTACGAAAAAGGGTGTACTTGATGCATTGAAAAACCCAACCACCCTAGATGAGTCAAAATACGAAGCACAAAAGGCAAGAAGAATTATCGACCGACTCGTAGGGTATAAGATCAGTCCACTGCTCTGGGAAAAGGTTAGTTACGGCCTTTCTGCTGGTAGGGTGCAATCCGTTGCTCTTCGGCTTGTGTCAGACAGGGAAGAGGAGATTGAGGCTTTCGTCAAAGAGGAGTACTGGGTTATAGATGTTGAACTAAAACTCAGCTCTGGCAAGACCTTTAAGGCAACCCTCGAAAAAAGAGGTGATGAAAAAATCAAGATTGCCTCTCAGGACGAGGCAGAAGCCATCAAAAAGGAGATTGAGGGCAAGACTCTTCTCATAAAAAAGATCGAGATCAAGGACAAACATGTGTATCCTCAGCCTCCCTTTATTACAAGCAGACTGCAACAGGAGGCATCGAGGAAGCTCAGACTCTCTCCCAAGAGAACAATGATGTTAGCACAAAGGCTCTATGAAGGGGTTGATATTGGCGAGGAAGGGGTAACAGGGCTTATCACCTACATGAGAACTGATTCTGTCCGGGTCTCAAATGAGGCTGTAAAAGATGCCAGAAAATTTATCGGAGACAATTTTGGTAAACCCTACCTTCCCAAAATACCTCATTTTTTTCGAAATAGAAAGACCGCACAGGACGCCCATGAGGCAATCAGACCAACCTACATTGAGCTAAGCCCTGACAAGCTCAAACCATATGTCGAAAAAGAACTGCTAGCACTTTACGAGCTTATCTGGAAGAGATTCATCGCCTCCCAGATGGCCCAGGAAAAAATAAAGACAAAAACCGTTGACGTTGAAGGTGGTGAATATATTTTGGTTGCCCGCGGGTCAGAGATCATTTTTGACGGGTTTACCAAGATCTATGAAGAAGAAAAGGAAGACGAGGAAGAAGGTGCGTACCTTCCCGATATGAAACAGGGAGAAAAGGTTACCTTGAAAGATACAGTCCTGAACCAGAGGTTTACTCTCCCTCCCCCAAGATATTCAGAGGCGTCCCTCATAAAAACTCTTGAAACCAAAGGTATTGGGAGGCCGTCAACGTTTGCCACCATAGTAAGCACCGTTCAGGAAAGAAGCTACGTCAAAAAAGACAAAGGAAGGCTCATCCCCACACCTCTTGGCAGGACGGTAAACAAGCTCCTGAAAGAGTTCTTCCCCCTCATCCTCGATGTTGACTTCACGGCAAAGATGGAGGACAGGCTTGATTTGATAGAGGATGGCAAGAAAAACTGGGTACAATCACTTGAAAAGTTCTATGAGCTTTTTGAAAAAGACCTCTCTGCTGCACAGAAGGGGATGAAAAGCCTGAAGAAGGAAGAGAAGGAGACAGATATTGTCTGTGATAAGTGCGGAAAAATGATGCTCCTCCGATGGGGAAAGAACGGTGAATATTTAGTCTGCAGCGGCAAGCCTGCGTGCAAAAACAAGAAGAACGTGAAGGTCGAGGATGATGGCACCATCAAAGTCGTTGAGGCGGAGATCAAAGGAACATGCCAGAAATGTGGAGGAAGTCTGCTTGAAAAAAGAGGCCGGTTTGGCAGGTTCCTTGCCTGCAGCAACTACCCTGAGTGTAAATATACTGAGCCTTTCCATATTGGTTTCCAGTGCCCAGAAGAAGGCTGTACCGGAAAGCTGGTAGAAAAAATTTCGAAGAAGAAAAGAAAATTTATCAGCTGTTCACGGTATCCAAATTGCACATTCGCTACAAACACAGAGCCTGTTGAAGGTCCTTGCCCGGCCTGTGGTGCGCCCACCCTGTTTTCTTTCAGAAAGCAAACCCGCTGCCTTCGTAAGGATTGTGGATGGATATTACAATAATTGGTGGTGGGCTGGCGGGAGTAGAAGCCGCATATCAGCTCGCCACACGGGACCACAGGGTTTCTCTCTATGAGATGAGACCCACCAGATATACGCCAGCCCACAAGACATCTTTTCTTTCCGAACTTGTCTGTAGCAATTCACTCAAATCCCAGGAGTTTACCAACGCCCATGGGCTTCTTAAAGAGGAACTCCGAAGATTGGGGTCTATAGTCATGAGCATAGCGGATGAAGCAGCTATCCCAGGTGGAAAAGCCCTGGTAGTCGACAGGGAAATATTTGCAAGAACGATTACAGAAGAAATCGAGGCCAATCCTCGAATAAATGTTATCAGAAGAGAGGTAGAGGATATCCCGGATGGTACAGTCATTGTTGCCACAGGCCCACTTACTAGTAATACACTTGCAGAAAAACTGGGTGAGATTACCGGGACGCATAATCTTTTCTTTTTCGATGCAATCTCGCCAATTGTTGATGGGGCAACAATCAATATGGATAAGGCTTTTTTCGGATCAAGATATTCCGAGAAAAGTGATGACTATCTGAACTGCCCCATGGACAGGGAAGAGTATGATGCGTTTTATGATGCGCTCATGGGGGCTGAAAAAGTAGATTTGAAGTCTTTTGAGAAAACATCGTTTTTTGAAGGGTGTCTGCCCATTGAGATTATGGCTGCAAGAGGCCGCCAGACTCTTGCCTATGGCCCAATGAAACCGGTAGGACTCAAGGATACAATCAATAGAAAAAAACCATACGCTGTCTTACAACTTCGCAGGGAAAACAGGTCTGGCACAATGTATAACCTGGTCGGTTTTCAAACAAAACTCACATACGCTGAACAGGAAAGGGTTTTCGGGATAGTGCCTGCTCTGAAAAATGCTGTATTCCTTCGGTACGGAAGTATACACCGTAACACATATATCAATTCGCCCGTCCTCCTTGATAATGCTCTTCGTCTCAAAGGCCACGGGCAGATATTCTTCGCCGGGCAAATAACAGGCGTTGAGGGGTATGTTGAATCTGTAGCTATGGGCCTCATAGCTGGAGTATCAGCCCACTTGAGCATTATGAACCGGGTTTTTTTACCACCTCCAGCGGATACCTGTGTCGGCTCCTTACTCAACTATATAACCTCACCGATCGATAACTTTCAGCCCATGAATATAAACTTCGGGCTTATGAAAAATTACAATAAGAGAGAGAAGGAAAAGATTGTGCAAAATGCCCTTCATGCAATTTCAACATGGAAGGAAGAGATAGACAAGAATAGCAAGAAGTAAAAAGTAAAAAGTCCGAAGATAAAAATAATAACGGGACAGCGCTGGAGGATTTGAATGGAATCACGGGTAAAGGAGCTGGCAACGAAGGCCATTGATCAAAAGGGCATTTCAGAGGACGATGCAAAATCGCTCTATGAGATAGGGAGAATAAATCCTTTTCTGGTATTCGCCCATGGGTCAGCAATAAGGCAGCATTTTAAAGGCAAAAAGGTCAATCTTTGTTGTATTATCAATGCGAAATCAGGGATATGTCCGGAAAATTGCAGGTTCTGTGCACAATCAGCCCATTACCAGACAGATGCCCCTGTATACCCACTTTTGTCTGCATCGGAGATCATAAAAAAGGCACAGGAGGCCAAGGAATGGGGTGCCCATTTTTTTAGTATCGTCACAAGCGGGACATCAATAGGGAGCAAGACAGAATGGGGTGAGATATATAAAGCTATAAAGGGTATTAACGCGTTGGGCATCAAATCCTGCGGCTCTTTGGGGATGTTGAGCGATGAAGAAGCCATAGCCTTAAAAGACGCAGGCCTTTTCAGGTATCATCATAACCTTGAGACTTCACGAAGCTACTTTAACAATATATGCTCCACCCATGACTACCAGGATGATATAGAGACAAACAAGGCGGCAAAACGGGCCGGACTCTCTGTTTGCTGCGGGGGCATCATTGGTCTTGGTGAGACAATGGAGCATCGTATTGAAATGGCCATGACCTTGAAAGAAATTGATGTGGATTCTGTACCGATCAATATTCTCAATCCCATTCCCGGCACACCCTTAGAAGGGAACTCCCCCCTCCCCCCTTTTGAAATCCTTTTAACTATTGCAATTTATCGTTTTATTTTGCCGAACAAAGATATCAAGCTTTGCGGGGGCAAGGAAAAGAACCTTCGTCAGTTATTGCCCCTTGGGATCGTTGCCGGATGTAACTCTCTCATGACAGGGAATTACCTCACCACAAGCGGAAGGGAAGCAGCTCATGACATTGAGATGATTCGCGACCTCGGCCTTGAAGTAGCCTATGAATGAGACGGATATATCATTCGTCTCATTGAAACAGGCCGCTGATTTATGGCGTTATGTTTTTTTGTTTGGGCTGATGACTGAAAACTCCCGACTCAGAACTCAAAACTGATTCTCATTATCCTACCGCCTGTCCGAGTTTAAAGATGGGCAGATACATGGCTATGATAAGGCCGCCAAGTATAACGCCGAGGAACATCATGATGAGCGGCTCCATGAGTGATGTAAGGTTGGTAACGAGGTTGTCCACGTCTTCTTCGTAAAAGTCTGCAATCTTATTCAACATGTTATCAAGGGCGCCTGTTGACTCACCTACCTGGACCATCTGAACAACCATGGGCGGGAATATGCCGCTTTCCTGGAGGGGTTCCGACATGCTTTTACCTTCACTGATCTTCGTCCGAGCAACGATGAGGGCATCCTCAACGATCTTGTTTTTTGCGACCCGGGCAACAATTACAAGGCTTTCAAGAATAGCAACGCCACTGGAAAGGAGTGTGGCAAGAGTCCTCGTCACTCGTGCTACCGATGATTTGAGTGCCAAAACACCAAAAATAGGGACTTTGAGGACAAGCCTGTCTATGGTCCTTTGACCGCTTTCGGTTTTGTAATATCGCCGGAATAAGAATACGGCAATACCCAGAGCAATAATCATGTAAATTATGTAAGATTGCACAAATTTACTAAGATTGATGACAATCTGAGTGGGCATAGGAAGTTCCGCGCCCATATCTTTAAACATACCCTCGAATACCGGTATGACAAAAATGAGCAGAACCATGACAACGCCAATGGCAACAACAATAATACTAATAGGATAAATCATCGCTGACTTTATCTTCTTTTTCAGCTTTTCGATTTTCTCCATGTAGATAGCCAATCTATTCAGAACGGTGTCGAGCATACCGCCCTCTTCGCCGGCTACCACAAGGTTTACGTAGAGCTCATCAAAACATTTAGGGTAGTCTCTCAATGCGTCTGCAAATCTGGATCCACCCTCTATCTTTGCCTTGATCTCTTTTACGATACCACAGAGATTCTTATCTTCTATCTGGTTGGACAGAATTTCAAGCGATTGGACAAGGGGCAAGCCCGATGTGATCATTGTTGACAGCTGTCTGGTAAAGAGAACTACAGCAAGAGCCTTGATCTTCTTTTTTGTATTATATTTTACAGTCTTGTCGCCACTCTTTTTCTCTGAAGCTTTGGTGACGATTACCCCTTCTTTCCGAAGCGCTGCCCGCAATAATGCTTCAGAGTCGGCTTTCAATGTCCCGCTTCGTGCTTCTCCTCTGCCAGTCTTGCCCTGCCATTCGTATAGTGGCATAATCCTATCTTATCCTATCAAAATAAAGTTTGAAAGAAAAAAACACCGGATGCAGTCTCCTTTTAACATCGCAGAATAACCTTCTATCATAGTCCCCATGCATGACAAATGATAATTATCACCGACCCTTCTATCCCCGGAGGACCGTATAGAAGGTTGTGCTCTCCCTTTGTATGAGGAGCACGACGCCTTCTTTGATATTAACCTTTTTCATGGCCTCCTTAAAATCTTCTATGTTCTTTATCGGCTTTCTGTCAATTTCTTTAATAATATCTCCAGATTTTATGTCACCCTCCTGGGCAGGGCTCCCTGGTTGGACATCAGTTACGATTACACCCCGCTTGTCTTTCAGATTAAGATACTTGGCAATTTCTGGCGTTATGTTTTGTACAACAAGCCCAAAATCTTTTTCTACTTCAGGTTTTTTCGAAGCCTGGAGCTTTTCATCCTTAAGCTCACCAATAATCACTTCCACCACAAGCGACTTTCCTTCCCTGATGATTCCAACATTCGCTTTTTTGCCTATTTCAGTGGCGCCAACAAGCTTTGGAAGGGTGTCCACGTCCTTGACGTCTTTCCCATTAAAGGATACGATCACATCACCTCTTTTAATCCCAGCCTTGTCTGCAGGCCCATCTTCAGTAACGTCAGAAACCAGTGCACCCTCCGATTGTTTCAATCCAAACGTTTTCTCTATTTCAGGAGTTATCTTCTGGATAACCACTCCTAGCCAACCTCGTACAACCTTGCCTTTGCTCTTCAACTGCGGAAGAAGCTCTTTTGCCATGTTGATAGGAATTGCAAAACCAATCCCTTGACCACTTGAGACAATGGCAGTATTTATTCCTACCACCTCCCCCTTCAGATTGAATAGAGGTCCACCACTATTCCCCGGATTAATAGAAGCATCTGTTTGTATGAAATCATCGTATGGTCCTGCGCCAATCACCCTTCCCTTTGCGCTAACAATTCCTGCAGTTACTGTGGTCTCAAGACCAAAAGGATTACCAATGGCAACAACCCAGTCTCCTATTTCCAGAGTATCTGAATCCCCAAAACTTGCAGCAGGGAGAGTATTTTTTGCGTCTATCTTGATAAGTGCCAAGTCGGTCTTTGGATCTCTTCCCACTATTGTTGCATCATACTCTTTTCCATCGATCAATTTTACTTTAATGGTTTGAGCCTTCTCAACAACATGATTGTTCGTGATAATATATCCTTCCCTGTCAATTATACAGCCGGACCCAAGACTCCTCTGCTTGAACTCTCTTTTTGGAGAATCACCAAAATATCTTTCAAAAAAATCCTCTCCAAAAAAATCTTTGAAGGGGTTTTGTTGGCCGAAAAACCTGTCATGCATATTAGGGCCTTTGATCACGCTTGTTGTGCTAATGTTCACCACTGAAGGTTTGACTGATTTCACAAGACCGCTAAGGCTTGGAAGCCCATTGCCTAGAGCAACGTTTTTTACATTTGCCTGATTGGCGTCAAACCACGTGTCTTCTGTGGCTACCTTCCCTCGCAGGTACCCAAAAGCGATTACCACAATGATGAGTGCAAAAATAGTAAAATACCATCTTTTGTTTCTCATAGATTCCTCCACACTATATAGGCAATTTTATTGTAAACATACTACCCTGGGCTGGTTGGCTTTTTACCTCAATCCCACCTTTATGGGCTTCGGCAATCCACCGGCTAATAGAGAGCCCAAGCCCGCTGCCGCTCTCCCTTTTTCGCGATCGATCAGCCCTGTAAAACCTATCAAAGATATATTTGATGTCCTCTTCGGAGATTCCAATACCGTTGTCTTTTATATCGATTTTTGCATATCCGTCATTTACATAGGATGACACGCTGACTTTGCCTCCAACATGTGAATACTTAATGCCATTTTCAACAATATTGAGGAGCATCCTTCGTAGTTTTAGCTCGTCTCCTTTTAACCTTATATCTTCCAGTTCGCTTGTCTCTAATGCAACGCTTTTTTTATCGGCAACCACTTTCATGTCCATACATACATCTATAATAAGATCCCTTAAGGCAACTTCTTCGACGTTTAGCTTAATCTCCCTCGTATCAGCTTTGGAAAGAAGGAGCAGGTCATCAATGATGCATGACATCCTATCTATCTCTTCAAGATTACTCATGAGGAGTACTTGATAGTCGTGCTTCTCCCTTTCCTTGCGAAGGGCTACTTCCGTTTCTCCTTTTAATATGGTAAGGGGGGTTTTCAACTCATGGGAAACATCTATGCTGAACTGGTTTATCCTCTGGAAGGCATCCTTCAGCCTGTTAATCATGGCATTAAATGTCTCTGCAAGGCGACTGAGTTCGTCTTTTCTTCCAGTAATATCTATCTTCTCATCGAGATTACTCGATGATATCTTTACAGCAGCCCTTCTGATCTGGTCAACAGGCCTTAGGGCCTTCCTTGCCATAAAGTAACCAACGACAATCGTTACACAGATTGACGTTGGTATGCTGATAATCATGATAAGAAGAAGCTTTCTTATCGTCTCATCAAAATCTTCAAGGGATGTTCCAACCTGGACTACACTGGTTACTTTCTTATTCTCCAGAATAGGGATGGTTATCATTCTGAGACGGGGTTTAGTCCTCTCAATGGTCTCATAAACAATCTCACCCCGCATTGCCCCTTCAAGGGCACTGAAGCTTGTTGGAAGGGCTTCGCCTTCAATATCACTCATTTTTGCGCCTATTCTCCCTGAAGAATCCATAATCTGGATGAATTTTCCCTTTGGTTTCTTACCAAGTACATTCTCCAGATATCTCTCGAAATTACCGAATACGCTTGTATTGTGTGCATCTGTCATAGAAGAAGACAGAACTTCCCCTATGGAACGTATCTTTGCATCGATACTCTCTTGCAAGCTATTTTTGAAATAAATGAATATCCCGCTGGCAAAAATTATGAGGATTAGAGAGAGAACAACACCATACCAGATGGTAAGGCGCCATCTTATCGGGAGATTAAACTTTTTCATCATCTTCCCTTAGGACATATCCCGTACCTCTCACGGTGTGGATATACTTCTTATTCGTCACAGACTCAATCTTTTTTCGTAAGAAATTCACATACACATCAACGATGTTGGTAGAATCTGTCTGGTTTTGCCAGACGTAGTCTGCTATTTCCTTCCTCGTCAAGGGTTTCTCGGTATTTTTAAGCATACATTCCATGATAAGGAATTCCTTCTCGGTCAGTTCAACTTCTTTTGTTCCAATGTGGAGTTTCCTGCTGTATGGGTTCAGGACAATACCTTTATAATCGATGACGTGTGAATCTGCCATTTTGCTTCTTCGCAGGAGGGCACGGATTCGAGCGAGCAGTTCATCAAACGAAAAAGGCTTTGTAAGGTAATCGTCGCTGCCCGTATCAAGACCTTTCACCACATCCTCTTTTGAGCTCTTTGCTGTGATAATAAGGACAGGGGTCTTGTTACCCCAGGACCTGATGGTCTCGAGGAGGTCCAGCCCACTGATTTCCGGGATCATAAGGTCAAGCAACAGCAGATCGTAGGTGAACTCTTTCAGGAGCTCGAGCCCTCTTCTGCCATCATAGGCAACATCTATAGTGTAGCCCTCTTCCTCCAAGCCCTTGCTTATGAAATGGGCGACCTTTTCTTCGTCTTCAACAAGAAGAAATTTCATAATTTTGTTTAGTATAACAAAAATCATTTATCTGCTGCAACTCAAGTGCAATCGTGGGCAAGTTTGGATTACCATAATGACATAATAAAAAGTTTGACAAACTGTCCATAATGCTATTAAGTATTGAGTTTGCCATATCTATGAGCAGAGAGTATTCAGTCCTCAGCGATTAGCACCCGGAAAAAAACTGCATGAAAGTAATGATTATTGTGCTATGAGCTGATCACTGATAACATATTATCGTGGAGGTTTTTCATACATGAACTTGTTAGAGGCTTACATAATTATGTTTATTGCGAGTTTCTGCACACTCGTTATCGAGATGGTTGCCGGCCGTATTCTGGCACCTTTTGTTGGTGTCTCAATTTATACCTGGACCAGCATCATTGGCGTTATCCTTGCGGGAATTAGTATTGGAGCCTATATCGGCGGCAAGCTTGTTGATAAGTTCCCTGTTAGAAAAACACTGGGTTGGCTATTACTCTTATCAGGCATTTCAGCTCTTACCATCATTCCTTTTACTAACCTTATTGCGGCTTATCGCTTTAATATGCCGCTCATGATAAGAATTTTCCTCGTAACCTCAGTAATATTCTTCCTTCCAGGCTGTATCCTTGGAACTATTTCACCTGTTGTGGTTCGGCTTACCCTTAAAGATCTCGACAATGCAGGAAATGTTATCGGTAAGATTTATGCTGTGTCAACCTTCGGGGCGATCATTGGGACATTTGCAACGGGTTTTCTCCTCATTTCATGGATGGGGACACGGAGCATTATTCTGGCCATGGGGGCAATTCTCATACTTTTAGCCCTTTTTTCCGGCGCCCTCTTTAAAACGAAGAAAGCCATGGCTGTGTTTATTATCATAGCCGTTCCGGGTATCTGGGGCGTTTATGCATACGCCTATAAAATCCCTCTCAGAGAAAACACTTATCTCTATAAAGAGAGTGACTATTACACAATCAAGCTGTTGACAACCGTGAGTTCCGACCAGAAAACACCATTGCATGCAATGGTGCTCGATAATCTTATACACTCTTACGTCTGCCTTGAGGATCCGCTTCATATCGAGTACGAATATGAGAGGATATATTCGGATGTCCTTAAATGGAAGTTTGATAAGGACCAAAATTTTAAAAGCCTTACCATTGGCGGAGGCGGTTATACCTTTCCAAGATATATGGAACTCTTTTATCCGAAGGCCCATATTGACGTTGTTGAAATTGACCCTGAGGTTACCAATATCGTTTACAAGCATCTTGGTCTACCCGCCAACACAAGGATCAAAACATATAACACTGATGGCCGTTGGTTTGTCATGAATTGCACGGAAAAGTATGATCTCATCTTCACTGATGCTTACAACGACCTCTCAATTCCCTACCACCTGACTACCAAGGAGTTTGCATCACAGCTCAAATCGATCATGAAGCCTGATGCCCTTCTCATGTCAAATATCATAGACAATTTTCAGGTTGGCGCCTTCCTTCCCTCTTACATCAGGACATTGCGTGAGGTCTTCGGTCAGAAAAATGTTTACCTCCTGTCTGTGAGCCCTGACTTCGAAAATACCCGCATAAGCACCTTTATCGTAATAGCTGGAAACGGTAATCTCGACATACATGACTTCGATGCCCATGTTAAGCGTTTCCAGCAGGGTCATGCCACCTCTGTTGTTGTGCCTGACAATTTGATGGATGAGTTTACGACAAAGCGTTCCTCCATCTTGATACGCGATGACTATGCGCCTGTCGATAACCTGATTGCGCCAATTTTTGAGGAACGGTTTGGGTATAACAGGAAAAGCTAGGCAGAACACAGATTATTGAGAAAACAGAGGTCAGACTTTAAAAACGCAAGGTTTTTCCGCATTTCATTTATAA
>Ga0209079_10000308_pt1 | contig 20465 bp, 24 predicted proteins | sample PPLLaktember2015_2_FD_187259 | JGI IMG/M metagenome (GOLD analysis project Ga0209079, IMG submission 187259) | Freshwater sediment microbial communities from Prairie Pothole Lake near Jamestown, North Dakota, USA - PPLs Lake P7 Core (6) Depth... | ecosystem: Environmental > Aquatic > Freshwater... | reverse complement strand
CATCTTTATGAGTTCTTCATTTGAATATCCGGTGATAATCGAAATCCGGTGGTTGGCAAAGACGACATTTCCATTTTCAATAATGATAATTCCATCCTGGATATTTTCAGCCATTGCCCGGAAGCGCTGTTCACTGTGCTTCAGAGCGGTTTCCTGAGCTTTAAGTTCTGTGAGATCGGTCAGAACGATGAAAGCGTAACGGGTATCTTTATGTTGCACATCAGAGATCCGGGCTGAAACAAACCGGCGTTGGCCATCTTTTCGCAGTATCCACACCTGGAGCTCATTAAGCCCGTGTTCACCTCTTTGCAGTTTCTGGATCTGGCGGGCCGCTGCTGCTTTATCCTCCGGTGCAATAATTGAAAGCGGTTGCATCTTCCACAATTCTTCAAATGAATAACCGGCAATTTCTGCAATACGTCTGTTTACAAAGACGATTTTTTCATTTTCAAAGATAATAAGGCCGTCATGAATGTTCTCAGCCATCGTCCGGAATCGTTCTTCACTTTCCCGGATTTCCCGTTCTGCAAGAATATGTCCGGTAATATCCTCGAGGATAATGGTGAAGCCTTTCCGACCATCTTCAAAAACAGTCGGGACGGATTTCTGCTTGAAAATCCGCTCCCCCTGCCCTTTTACTAGGAATGTGACCGTATCCTCTTTTTCTTCGAATCTGTTCGAGATAGTCTCGAGTAATTCGTGAACATCGACATCGGGCGGGCTGAGATACATGATATTTTTGCCGATAGTATCCTGCCGGGAAAGGTGCAGGAGAGCCAGGAAATTATCGTTCACATCGATGATCCGGGACTCATTATCGAGAACCATGATAAATTCCTTTGAATAACTGAGCAGAGCGGAGAGAGGGACACGCTGGGACAGCGTGAAAACCTTTGCCATTCCATAGGTTCGCATATCAACCTGCCCGGAAATAAGCAGAATATCAAGATATCTCCCGATAGTATTCTTGTTTTTATTGAGTGCTTTCGAGATATCGGTAACACTCATTCCCTCCCTGTTCTTCTTCAGAAGATCTTTGATCAGAGAGAGTTCGTGTTCGTAGTCCAGCATCATATGAACATCATGGCAAATGTACACTCATTTGAAATTATCATCATTAATAATCTGCGTGTATAATTAATAAAACAAAACTATTTATAAATGTTTTTTAATGCATAGTTTTCCTGAGTTTTTCTCAATGAAAGATTGTATTTTTATTCTATCCCTGAAAATATCGTATCATTCCTATGGATCTTGAGATATTCGACAGGATGCCTGATGAAGACAAACATAAGTATCTTGAATTTCTTCTCTGGCATTACCGGGTAGTGGACGCATTCTGGTTCATCAATATCGCAGATCTGTACGGTCAGCCCTTGGCGGAAAAAGTCAACGAAATGGTATGGGGGCGTGTTGCCGGAATGGCAGCCCGGGATATCGTAGACCGGTTCAACATCACTGAAAAGGGGCTGCATGGTTTTGTGAGGGCATTGCGTCATTTTCCTTGGGCAATAATCGTGGGGTACGATATCGATGAAAGAGATGACGAGGTCATTCTTACCGTACCGTCGTGCCCGACACAGGAAGCCAGGTTGAAACGGGGTCTGGGAGAATATGTCTGCCGCGAAATGCACCGTGCGGAATTTACCGGTTTTGCTCAGGAAATTGATCCCAGGATTCGTGTCGAATGCGCTTTTGCACCTCCGGACCCTCATCCAAAGGACATGTTCTGCATGTGGCGGTTTTACCTTCAACCTGCATAAATTCACCCTCCAGGCCGATCCAAAGAGGCTTCTGCAGTCCCCCCGGAATACCTGAATTTTCCCTGACTAATTTACATTTGTGGGTATTCGCGGTTTTTGTCTGTTTTCCTTCCGACAACAGAATATGCCGCAGGTGTATGTCTTGCCAGGTTACCAGCTGTACGGCATGACCGAAAAAGGAACGATTATATCAGGAATGCAAGGAGACATTGATATTTTCAGCTGTTTTCAGGGAACAAAGGATAAACCCGCAGGGATTACGATTGAGGAATGTCTGACGATCACATAGTAGCGATTCTTTGGATCCCTGAATCTCCCTTTCCGTTTCCTGAAATGATTTTTCTTACGGACGTGATAACCCGGCACGTGGATTTTTTTATTCCGCCGATGATTATTGATTACGTGGTACCAATTAAATTACCACGAATGGATAATGATACCTTTACCTGATATTAGAGTTGTCCTGGTCACCTTAACTTCATTAAACGCATGTGTCTTTATCCTGTTTGCCTGTGACAAGAACGCTGCACGAAAAAATGTAAAACGAATTTCTGAGCGCACCCTGATATTTCTGGCATTGATCGGGCCTTTTGGTGCATACGGGGCGATGAAGGTGTTCCGGCATAAAACTCAAAAAATAAAATTTTACCTCGTCCCGGTGTTTGCCATTCTTCATATGATACTTCTGACATGGTTTCTTGTTTCGTATTTACGTTGATGGAGTCAACCGGTAGTTTGCATGTTAAGGGGGAAAAAAGGGAAGAGAATAAGAAATTCAGCTTACCGGAACAAAGATCTCTGTGATGATCTTTTCGGGGGGCACTTCTCTCGGATCGTTAGGATAAACCTCACGAATCGGCCCGGAAATCCGGAGTCCTTTATCTTTAATCCAGGCAAAGAGTTTCAGGTATGTTGATTCACAGGATTCATATGGGCCATAGTGGATGGTATGCGCCATTTTCCCTCCGGGAAGCTCATAGACTTTCATTTCTTTCGTACCTTTTACTGTGCCGGAAACCGGCCAAACGACTTCAACTGCAGCAGTCCCTTTTTCATTTGCCTCCATGACTGCTTCAGGCGAAATCTCGTGGCAGATAAATACCGGCGGTCCGGTAATCACCATCTTCTTTTTAACAGTATATTCGTAGACTTTCAAGAGGAGTTCGGGGATCAGTTTGTAGGTTCCCGTCTTTTTTATCCCGATTACCTGCTGTGCTGCGACTTCAACTATTGAGATATCCTCCATATTTACTCACCAGTTTAACATCAATGGTGTCATGTAAAAGACCGTACCTTGTGCACTGTGAAAGTATTGCAACTTGCCACAAACCATGCTTCTTTAATATCAGCTTTCTCTATACACTTTTAAATGCGAACCAACAGGCATCATTATTTTCTGGACCTGGCAATACGGTGTGCCCACCAGGGCACCTGCCTGCGGCGCAATTTTGGCGCAATCATTATCGATGAATACAATACGATCGTCTCTACCGGATATACGGGTGCACCGCGAAAACAGATGGATTGCACAGAACTCAAGACCTGCTGGAGAAGGGATCACAATATTCCGTCAGGTTCCAACTATGAGAGGTGTCGGAGCGTTCATGCTGAGATGAACGCGCTCCTGCAGGCAGGCAAGAATGCACGGGGTTGTACGCTCTACCTTGCAGGATATGATGTTGGGACAGATGAGCTGACACAGATCTGGCCTTGTTTTCTCTGTTCGAAAATGATCGTGAACAGCGGCATTGCCAACGTCATCATGAGGACCGCAAAGGATGAATACAAGGAGATAGACCCGATGGTTCTCTACCAGATGCGGAGCCGGGAGTCTCTTGGAGATGATGGAAAATAACGCAAATATCTTGAAAGATGATGATGTTGAAACAGTAAAAGAAATAAAAAAAATTAAAATTTATAAAATTAGAACCGGGGTTTCCGGTGTTTCGGCAGGCAGTCCCTGCAATATACCGGCCTGCCCTCTGTCGGCTTGAATGGCACTTCGCACTCTTTGCCGCAGTCTGAACAGGTTACTTTCGTCATTTCTCTTGGACCGGAGTCCCTTGGGCCGCCAAAGTTTCTGGAGCCGCCAAAATTGTTTGATCCAAACATAGTATTACTCATACAGTATAAAACTGTGCAATCATATACGCCTCTCGAGCATAAGAACTTCTCTATAGGAGCATATCAGTGCGGTGAGGATTGAGAACCTTAGTCAGAATGGACTGCATGCATATTTTCTGACCGCTTTCATCCGTTATACTGCGGTTATATATCCTGTAATTTAATATCTATCCTATAGCATGTATGATGCTATTTTGGAATTTTCAGTGATTAGCACTGCCTCGGGATGAATGAATCGCATCACTACAGGAATAAAAAGCAAGGGAGCATCCCGCCCCAGCTGACAATAGCGCATATCATTGACTGTTCCGTTTAGAATAAGCCAGTGGATACCTCTAATAATTGCTTCCCGCACGAGGCACGTCCGAATGTTCAATTCTGAACTCACATGGTCCTTGTCATTCGAATTTCATGATAAACAGACACAAGGGAGAGACTGATCAGGTTCAGGGTTGTTGCTGCATACCACAAGTATGATTCAAAGAGCGTGAGTTTTGTAATCCACCCCGACCAGAGCATGGTACAGATGATCCCGAACGTCAGAAGGGTATCGATTGCGAGAAAGACCTGTGGTTTACGGAAAATATGTCCGAACTGTGCAATAATGCAGAATTCGAACGATGCCGGTAGGCGAAAAAGGTCAAGCACCGATCGCCCGACATTCATCATAAGATCCGTTAATGCCCAGATGATAACCATCCCTCCGGAGATTATAAGAAAAAGGTCTTCCGGTGTTGCAACCCGGATTGCTGTTGAACCGAACAGCAGTTTGAACACACAAAAGGGGATGCCAATAGTAAAGCTTAAAAAAAATGGCCGCTGGAAAATTTTCCCTATCACATCGCCATCTTTTTTGTCGGGAACGGTATCGTTCTCACTGGTTTTTAATGACATGATATCAACGGGATTTTCCTATGTTGATCTAATTATTGCGTATCTGGTATTAGAAATGGGAGATCTTTTCAATGACAAGATACTTTTATCGAAAAAGCCAATTACCCCAACGCACAAAATAATACAAAAATCCTACCAAAGAAGGTGAACATATAATGGGAATTTTTGACAAACTAACGGGAAAATCAGCGACGCTGACTCCAAAATCGGCGCTAGTGCTTTCTGCCATAACGGTGATTGCGGCAGATGGAGTGATTGATGAAGCAGAAATCAACGACCTTGCTAAGATTGTGCGCGGTGACCGGAAATCCATTGACACTGCGATGCAGGTCATGAAGGCAAACCCGTTTCCCGGCGTCATCGATCTGGTGGCCAGTACCCTTGATGAAAAGCAGAAGATAGCTACCCTCGCTATCCTGTGTGATATTGCCATGTCCGATGGTGTGCTTGCCGGTGAAGAAAAAAAGATACTTCAGATGTATATGGAAAAGTTCGGCGTCTCCGAATCAAAACTTACTCCGATCATTGAAACCATTGGAATCAAAAATGATTTCTCAATTTTTACCTAATCTTTTTTTATGAAGTTCTTCAGAAACATATCAGGAACAGTTATTTTTACGGCGTGATGCCGTACAAATCATGAAATATGCGAAATGATCCCTCCGGGACAGGTTCAGATTGAGAATTCAATTACCATTACCAGAGAAATTTTCTCTCCCGCGCTAACACAATCCCTGCTATAATCGCAAGAATGCCAACTTCAACTCCTGATGGGGACGGTTGCGGGGGAGTACTGGTCGTGGGCGGTTCCGTTGTCAGCACAGGTGTTGCAGGTAACGTTGTAACAGGGCTCGTGGTCGCGATTGTTCCCGGATTGGTTGTTGGCGGTATGGTTGGTGATGGAGATGACACTGTTGCAGGAGTTGTTGGTAATCGCAGAGGGAGTCCTCGTTCGATGAAAACGCTTGCCGCGGACTGGGGATTCTCTGCTTTGATGGAGAACGTACGGGTTGCGGTGCTGGATGATGTCCGGAAAGCGACAACTGCACGCCCGTCACGATCGGTGGTGACAAGGGCATAATAATTCGTATTCGGCATATCCGGAGTTGAGGGTGCAACATCATCCCGAATTGTGCGACCGTTCCCGTTGTTAAAGGCATACATCCCGATGGTATAAGGCCCCTCAGGAGGATCTTTTTGAACCCCGCTCTGTCCCTCGGCAATAATTGGTGGCTGGTCTCCCGGGTTTCCGGTCAAGGTGTAGGTCCGGGTCAGCCATACATAATAAGCGGTATTCGGTGCTCCGGTTATGGTAATGGTAAACTGTGACCCACGGGTTAATGTATCGCCTGATAAAGTGTCAGTTGCGCAGGCAGGAATGACAATGGCAATACAGCAGGCGATTAAAAAAATTGTAATACATTGAAAATACTTCTGTACCATATCTCGACCTCTCGTATTATAAACAATTGATTATTGAGTTGACATTTTACGTTTATGGATAAAAGGATGATTATTATAATGATGAGCGTATCTGTTGATTTGAATCTGGTATTTGTACCAAAAATGCTTGTTAAAAATTATGATTAAGGATACAAGTTTTACTAAAGGGATAGTATCCAGACCTGCGATCACCGGATACACATTTACCCGTATATTCGGACTATGGGGAATTGTACTACTTTGTGCCTGCGTAACCAAAATCGATGAACCCGTTATAGGGATCTGTCTTCAATAAGCGGACACGGACCTTCTGGCCTACTCTGAGGCCATGTTCGCCCTGAATGATCCGGCCTTCTGCCGGCGGCGTGATAAGTCGTGCATACGTACCTTTCTCTGAAGCCCCTGTAACCAGTGCGTCAAACAGTTCACCGATCCTGTCCTGGAGCAGGACTGCCGCTGCGGCTTTTCGCATAAATCGCTCGACTTTCTTGGATCCTTTCTCCCGGCCTGACAGCCAGGTGGAATGTTTTACGAGTTCTTCCAGTGAGTAAGGACTGGGGACCTTGTCGATAACTGATTTTATCAGCCGCTGGATGATAAGATCGACATACCGGCGGTTCGGAGCCGTGCCGTGTGTGTAGTCAGTTACAGCAAGTCCGAAGTGACCATACGGTGGTTCACCCGGTTCAAGAGTCATATATTCACCGGGCCCGATAAGTTTCACTACCGTCAGGGAAAGGTCCGGGAAGTGTTCGGGGTCGACTTCTTTTCTCCGGTTGAGGAACCCCGAGAGCGCCTTTGAATCAGGCTCTGGCGGCAGGGTTTCACCATAGATCGCTGCCGTAAGCACGATCTCATCCCAGTATCGGGGTGTACGCACTACCCTCTGTATCATAGGGATACCGGCGTTGCCGAGGTAAATTACCATAGTGCCATTGGCAGCCACCATAAACTCCTCAATTATGCTTCGCGCTATATTTTTTTTCTGGACGACAAGATCCTTGACCGTACCCCCCTCCACAATTGCATCGGCCTCAATAGTCTCGAGGTCAAGCGCCCCCTGCTCCATCCGGTTTCTTTTCAGCCGCCGGGTAGCCTCGCACTGAAGATGAATCTGGTCTATGAGGCCAGGGACATCCCTGACAAGTTCGGGGATGACCCCGGCCCCTTCAAGCCAGTCTCCTACTTCTTCATAGATTAGTTTTGCCTTGTTGGATACTACTGCCCGGTAAATTTCACCAGGTTGGACCTCTCCTTTCTTATTAACTGTGTATTCAATGACAACAGCCAGATGGTCCTGTCCCGGGAGAAGAGAGGAGATCCCTTTTGAGAGTTTGTCAGGGAGCATGGGAAAGGTCTCGATACCGGTATAGACAGAAGTTCCGTTATAGCCTGCATGCTTATCGGTCCGGGATTGTTTACGGACATAGAGGTCCACATCAGCAATAGCTACTTTGACCTGAATTTCGTCATTCTGTCCGCGTTCGCAAAATTCCATCTGGTCGAGATCCATAGAGTCGTAATTATCAATGGATGACCAGAGGAGCATTCTCAGGTCTTTACTGATTTTTCCGCTGGTGGAGGTCCAGGCATTCATTGTCCTGACTTCTTCAATCACGGGATCAGGGAACCTGGGTTCAAAACCGTATTTCCTCATTGCACTAACTGCAATACCCTTTAAATCAATGGCGCGGCTCTTTTTCATTTTCAGATGAAGGAATACCTTCCCGGATATAAATATCTCGTGTTTTTATCTCTGTGTTCGAAAAGGCCGTAATTGTGCCTCCATCACATCCAAATTTTTCTGTATAATCCAATCCTCGAGGAATCGGTATCCTGACTCTGGAAGTATGGAAAGAGTACCACGGATTTGGTACATCCCCCGGCAGTTTATGTAAATGAGGTGAATGGACCGGAGGCTGAACTAATAAGAATTTGGATCGGTAGAAACTAAAGAGGAAAATTGAAAAAACCGGCCTCAGGATACACTCTTTTCGGATTTGGTGATGAAATTTTGTTTTATAGTTAATCCGGCAAATTCACAATCTTTTAATACCCCTTTACTTCCACTGGAGCGACGCTATTTAAAGCAGCAATCGGCTCTGAGCACTCTGGTTGTCCTTTTTTTATACCAGCTGGTTTTGGCATATAAACAGGAGTTCAGGGAAGTGTACATGCTGCAAATTACCCGGCTCAATGAGGTGGGAACGCCGGTTCAAGCCGGACGCGAAAAGCAGAAGCATTTATTGCCCTCACAAGGCAGGAGATCGTGCTCTACAAAAAGCATTTGGATGAATAAGGGCTCCTCAAAAAAATGCAGTGATCATTTTCACCTCTCTTCTTTTTTCCGGAGCAGTATTTCTTTTACCTCTTCAGCATGGCCCCTTGGGTTGACCTTTCGCCAGACTGCAACAATTGTCCCTTCGGAGTTGATAAGGAATGTATCCCGTTGGGTGCCGAAAAATTCCCTGCCAAACATTGTCTTTGGCTTCCATGAATCGTACGCCTTAAGCACGGCATGTTCTCTATCCGACAGGAGGAGGACGGAAAGGTTATGTTTCTCTGCAAATTTCTGGTGACTCTCGGGTGAATCCGCACTTACCCCGATTACCTGGGCACCAATATCGGCAAATTTCTCAAGAGCAGCATTAAACTGCATCGCCTCAATGGTACAGCCTGGAGTATTATCCCTCGGGTAAAAATACAGAACCACCCATTTCCCCTTGAAACTGTCAAGGCAGATGGTGTTTCCCCCTCCATCCGGCAGACAGAACATCGCTGCTTTCTTTCCGATATATGGATCTTCATGTGACTCGGCCATGTATATCTGGCAAATGATTGGCATTCCAGCTCTTCAAGGCATCGGTGCGCAGCTGAATGATACCACATCTGTCAACAAGACTCATCTCATAATCATGTGGATTGAAAAAATCTGATTTTATATGAAGCTGGTTGTAACGCTGAAAGTTGTAGTTATGCAATCCTGAGTATGACACTTTCACACCCTGGTTGCCTTTCGTTTATCATAAAAAACTCTCTGTAATCTGTGATGATACTGTGGAGCAATCATGGATATGCGACAGCCGGAGAACAACGCGGATACGGCAAAAAATCAAGGAAGTTCTTGGCTGGGATTGTACAATGAATGACGAGATGCTGGTAAAAATTTATGCCGTTACGACAGATGGTGATTTTTTGATTATGAGATTGAGGTAATCTTCATCTGCCGGGTAACTAATCCCTTCCTGTCAGGATGTCCCGATCCCCGGCATTCAGCAGAGGAAACCGGGAATTGTGACTACCTCTGCGTATGGATTCTGGGGATGAATGAGATGACGATTCCGGCCTGAAAATGCAGGTATAATGGGAGGAAGAAATACAAGAAAAGGATTATTTAGATAAATATTTCCGCCCTGCACTAAATGCCCGTCCGACGACCGGTCCGGTTGTATAATACGCAGATCTGAAGACATCAAAACCGATTACCTGAAGCTTTTCAAGGTCAGGTATCCCTTCAGAGTCCAGCATGGATTCATCAATTTTCACATCCAGGATTTCACCGATAAACTGGGTATGGGCACCGATTTTTACATGTTTGACTACCCGGCATTCGAGCACTACAGGAAATTCGGATATGCAGGGAGCGTCGACATGATCTGCACGGAGTGGCGTAAGTCCCGAAATGGCAAACTTATCCGAAGTATCTCCCGGGACCATGCCAAAAAAATCCGCTTCGGCCATGTACTTTACCGATGGGATGCTTATGGTAAATGCCATCTTCTCCATCAGATTCCTGTATGTGCAGCGTGAAGGACGGATTGAAATCGCAATACTTGGCGGATCGGATGAACAGATACCTCCCCACGCTGCAACCATTACGTTTGGTTTTCCCTTATGGTCGTACGTCCCCACAACAAATACCGGAAGTGGGTACGCAACTGCCCGGGCACCAAAAGAGCGTTTCATAGGACTTAATTGACCTCGCAAAGACTAATATTTTTCAGTATCCGCAGGAATGAGATTTATCTGAGAACCACAGATAGAATGTAAAATGAAAAAACAGGATACCTGCCCGAAGCCACTCGGAGTAAGCACCCGGGTTCACCAGAATCTGTGGTGTAAAAGAATTTCAGGAGTTTCCTTTATAGAAATGAAGTCTGGCTGCGGGGTCGTTGTGTAATCCGTGTATACAGGATACGGTATCCTATCCAAATGTTAACAAAATCTCCCGGCAAATGAAAAGTTACTGATAATGGTGAAAAAACGCTGCCCGTTCCTGATATCAGTCCCTCATGGTGGTACTGAAGTCCCGGAGATCATCCGCCCGCTTCTGCTGCTCGATGAGGACGAGCTCCATTATTACTGTGATCCTAATACCCGCGTTGTGTTCGGTTTCAAGGACCGTGTTGTTGCTTATATCGATACCCTAATTTCCCGGATGGTTGTTGATCTCAACCGTCCGCCGTTGCCTCTCCCCCTCCGTGATCCGGACGGGATTATCAAGGTGAGGACAATTGATGGGCGGGAGGTTTACCGACCCGGGAAGGTGCCGGATATGCCCCTCATCCACTCCCTGCTCAGGACCCATTATTTTCCATTCCACCAGCACATCGATGAACTCATAGACCGGCAACCCGTAAGGATTGCATTTGATTGCCATTCCATGCTTCCTTTCGGTTCAAGTCTTCAAAAGGATGCAGGGAAAGTCCGGCCGCTGGTTTGTCTGGGAAACAATGGTGACCGGCAGGGCAGGGCAAGAAAAGGCAGCATTGCCACATGTTCTCCAGAGTGGATTACCCTTCTTGCGGATATTTTCAGGGAGGAGTTCTCCGTTGACAACGAGGTGGCAATCAACAATCCCTTTTCCGGTGGCTTTATTTCAAATGCACATTACTGGCACAAAGGCATCCCCTGGATCCAGATTGAAATAAATCGGTCGCTGTATGAACCTGATGGATCATCTTCTCATCCCGCCCATGAGATACAGGATCGCAGTATCCGGCTTCGGGAGATGATCTGGAATGTCTTGACCTCCTTCTGGAAACAGGTATGATAACCCTCAGGCATTCAATCAATGCCGCGGTAGAAATGTACGACCTGTCGGGAAAACGACAGGATCCCAACAGCGAACCAGGCAGGGATGGGGATTATTCGGGACCGACAGGAAATCCTGATAACTGCTTTGGCAACAGAAAAATGAGGCAAAAATTTGCCAGAAATCTGGATGAACTTCAGCCGCGTATCCGGTGCGGTTCGAGGTTACCATCATAAAATACCATGACGGTGATCTCTTCACCACGGTTAAACCGCCGCATCCGGTCATCGTATACTTTCTGCACGTGTCGGAGCCGGTGACGGGTGAAATAATCCTGCATGAATTCGAGAAACTGTATCTCCTGGGTTAGGAATGCATTTTCGAATTCTTTGGTTTCACGGGCGAGATCGAGGCTCTCGTCATCCGTTATTTCAGCATCATATTCCCCATGCTGGTCAAGTCCGGAGAACTGCCGCCAGTCAACGTCCCCGTATTCATCAGCTTCGCGGTGAAGCATGTACGGATAAATGCGGCAGATTGTAAAACGGCGGTCATAAATCCGGCACCTTCTGTTGTCAAGGAACCAGCAGGATCCACGGGTATCATCCTGTGTCCGCAATGCATATCCTGAGACATAGAATATACCGTTCTGGTCGCAGAATTCTGGGCCAGGCGCGGGTTCGAGAGCGGCGGGTTCCAATGCTTTTAATGCGGTTACGTCACGGTCGAGCAGGAATACATGCCCGTTGAATGCCCTGGTGCAGCACTTCGCACACGATACACACCTGAATCCTATCTCCTGAATCACCCCGGCCAGCCGTTCTACGGGATATTCAAGCAGACTGTTACGTTCCCGTGTAAGCGCCGCGATTCTCAGGGGAATAGGAGTCAGGGAAACGTGGATCACCTCACAGATTTACCGGGAACGCGTGATGGCACACCTTATTTGTTCTTACGAGGGTTTCCTGGATTAAAGGCAGGACATTTTTCTGAAGACTTCTCTGTCTGCACACACCATTACCACAGAATTATAGTCTCTATAAATAATAGTATGGGTGATGGAACCATCAACGGCACTTATTCGCAGAGTTGAGATTAATTCGGGAAAGGAACAGTATATACTTACCCTGAACTCCGAAGATTTTTCTGCGCTTTACCCCGGGATGGTCAGATATACACTTACCATTACTGAGGGTGAGCGGACAATTGCAGTTTTCAGGACCAATTCGTACGAATACTCCCCGCTTGTCCAGCTTTCTGCTGAGGAGATCTCAAGGCGAACAGCCGATGAATGGGAACGTGAAATCCGATTAAATTCAATGGAATTTGTCCTGAATCACCAACAGAAATTACAGAAACGTGCTGTTCCCCCTCCTGTTGATATTGTTGTGATCCAGGGAAGCCCGCGGGCACATGGCAACTGCAGCATCCTTACCGGCTGGGCGGTTGAAGCAGCTCAGGACCTTGGCAGGCATGTTCAGGTCATCTATCCATATGATATGGATGTCCACGAATGCATAGGGTGCTACCAGTGCTACAATACCGGTTCCTGCGTCTTTAATGATGATATGGGAAACATCATTGACGCCATCAGGAGCACATCCCTTATTGTTGTCTGCTCTCCCGTTTATACCAACACTGTCCCGAGTGGGCTCAAGCTGCTTATCGACCGGTGCCAGGCATACCATGCGGAGCGGTTGTTGTCCGGAGGCATAACTGGACAACGGGGTCTGATTTTTTCTGTTTCGGGACGGGAAGGAGAAGAGAATTTTACCTGTATCACCCGGGTAATTTCAGCTTTTTTCAGGAACCTTGGAATTACACCGGCTGGAGAGATCCTGATCGACCGCGCAGATGCGATCAGGGATATCAGGACAATTCCCGGCCTGGAGCAGCGTGTCCGGGAAAAAGTAAAGCATCACATCTCTCAATGAAAGAAACAGCGGAAAAACAAACTATTCTTCATGCCGTTTGAAGACCTCCTTGTGATTATTCTCATTTCACATGGTCTTAATGGGATTTTCTCGTAGTTTTACTCTGGATTTTTTACGTCAGAGCGCAAGACCCAGCCATTAGAACAGGTACCAGGCGGACCTGGAGATTTGGAAGCTGGAAGCTGCCGGTGAGATATGGAAAGCTTCAGTGAAAGGGTCTTCGTTCGACACTGAAAGGAGGGATCGCTGAACAGATGGCTCCGGTACTTCCCGGGTTCTTATTTAATCCCATCGATGCCGGCGTTATTGGAACCCAATAGATTATATTATCCTTTACGGGTTGACCGGGGTTTGTATGAGAAGAACCAAACGATCCGGATTTTTTTCATGGCTGTATAAAAAGGAAACAGCAGCCTCAGACGGCAGAGGGTAATTTAGAATGTGTCGAAGAGAAGGCAATCGGCTGGCAGACCCTGAGAATCGCGGAAGAGTGATCGAATTCACATCATCTGCACAGATGTAAGTAATTTATGAGTACCGCCTTCCATAAAAAATACGGTTTGGAATGAATGAATTATCATGAGGATTTTGTCTGTAAACGGGTAACTTCGAAAATGCCAGACTGGAATCCAAATTTATTTTTTTTTAAAACAGCCACAAGCGCAGGCGATTTATTTAAAAAAAAAGGAGATTAATAACACCGGAAACAAACGTATTCATCGTAAATCTTTACCTTATCTCCCTGAGGCGTTGTCGCCCAGATTTCTGCCCGGTCAAGTTTCCCTGTTACACCAGATCCTGTCAGAGTTACGGACTTTCCTTTGTAGAGGGGTTTGGCTATTATTCCGTTTTCCACCGCTCCGTCAGGTCGAGTAACTCTGACATCGATCTGCTGGATAAAGTTGAGCCCTTTGCCCCCCTGACAGCTGACAGTGATCTGCGGGTCGTATGATAAGCCATTGTGCGTGACCTGGACCTCGATATCCCAGATTTCAGGAAGGGTCTGGGTGGGCCCGGGTGTCAGCGAAACCGTTGTCGGTGTCGGTGTGGGCATTGGAGAAGCGGTTGTTTCGATCATGGTTGGCGTAGGGGTAACCTGAGGGGTCCCGTTTTGGGTGCATCCGGCTGCAAGAACGAATACGATGCAGAGAACACACGCGGATGCAATTACCAGTGTCTTGTTCATACCGGATAATTTCCCGGGTGTGTATTTTATGTTTCTGTTCTTTCGGCACAAAGCACGATTCCGACACAGAGAATCACGACTGAAAGAGAAAACCTCTCCCAAGTGATAGCGATGACAGCGCATTTTCGTTCAGAGTTGCGGGGATCTTCTGGCAATTATCAGGACCTTTCTGACAGTAAATCAGAACTTGGTTTCCAGAAAAAAAGGCACGAATGAAAAACTGTGAAGCTGAACGGGTCACGCCCGCTTCCCGGATGCCGGCTCGATCCCGGTTGGCTGGTTCCGGATCGTCCGCTCTTTCATTATTGTATATACCTCCGTTGCATATTCACGTGGCACTTCGACAAAGGAGTAAGAGTCGAGTATCCGGATCGAACCGATGGCTTTTCCCGGTATTCCTGTCTCACCGGCAATTGCCCCGACAATGTCTTTGGGAGCAACTTTATGCATCCTGCCAACCCCGAGAAAAAACCTGACCATGCCGGCTTCTGCACCCGTGTCAGCGAAATCCATTTCTTCGCGCTTCTCAGAAATTTCCTCACTGCCCTGCTCCATCTGCAGCTTGAGGAGTGCAGCAGCAATATCGATCGTACTAAGATCGCCTTCGCTTTCCTGCTCTATGATGCGAACGTAGGACTCCATCCCTCCTGCTCTGATGGTCTCGCGCACCTTTTCAATCATGGTGCGGGTACGGGTCTCGGCTACATCTGACTGAGTTGGTATAGGCGTGCGGGGTATCTGGATTTTTGCATAGTGCTGGATCTCACGGAGTTTGGTAAAATCACGCGGTGCTACAAAGGTCACTGCTCTGCCGCTCTTTCCTGCCCGGCCTGTTCTGCCGATACGGTGGACATAATATTCCACATCCTGCGGGACGTCGAAATTGATAACCATATCGACGTCTTCAACGTCAATGCCTCGCGCAGCGACATCGGTAGCGATCAGGATCTCGATCGAACCTTTCCGGAACCCGCCCATCACCCGGTCACGCTGGGATTGTTTCATATCTCCGTGGAGTTCCTCCGCCCGGTACCCGCGTGCCTTTACCTTTCCGGCGAGTTCCTCGGCACGGCGTTTAGTATTGCAGAAGATGATTGACAGGTGCGGATCGGCAATATCGATCAGGCGGCAGAGCACGTCCAGTTTTTCACGTTCTTTCACTTCGATATACGACTGCTCAATCTGAGGCACGGTCAGTTCAGCGTATTCAACCTTCACAAACTCGGGCTTGTTCATGAACCGTTTTGAGATATCGATGATCGGTTGCGGGAGTGTCGCCGAGAAAAGGAGTGTCTGGCGTTTCTGCGGGATTTTTTTGAGAATTAGTTCGATATCATCACGGAATCCCATATCAAGCATCTGGTCAGCTTCGTCAAGGACTACTGTTGAAACCTCATCGAGCGAAAGAGTCCGCCGCCTGAGGTGGTCCATAACGCGTCCAGGCGTACCGATGACGATATGGACCCCGGCATGGAGTGCACGCAACTGGCGGTCAATGGGCTGCCCGCCATACACCGGCAGGACCGTGATACGCGGAAGATGAGCGAGAAGTTCAGAAAACTCTTCTGCAATCTGGATTGCAAGTTCGCGGGTCGGACAGAGTACGATTGCCTGAACGGTGCGGTGTGTGGGATCAATTTTCTCAATGATGGGAATGCCGAATGCGGCGGTCTTTCCGGTACCTGTTTGTGCCTGGGCGGTCACGTCACGCCCGGCTTGTATGAGAGGGATAGCGAGAGCCTGAATTGGTGTGGGCTCTTCAAAGCCCATATCTTCTATTGCCTTACCGATTTCACGCGACAGGTGAAAATCGGAAAATTGTATACGAGTATTCATATCGCACCACCATTTGGCGTGAGGGTTCTTAAGATGACGCTCTCAGACAAACCTCATTTTTTCTACCAGGCATGTGATTGTCCTGCGATTTTTTTATCTGTTCATGGGAGAATGGCTTAATGAAAAGGAGAAGGGAATGAAGGTTGTCGCATTCAACGGAAGTGCACGCAAGGACGGGAATACAGCGATTCTTGTCAATGCGGTGTTTAAGGAACTGAAAAAACAGCATATAAAAACCGAGCTCGTCCAGCTTGCCGGGAAAAAGATCCGGGGGTGTACTGCCTGCAGAAAATGTTTTGAGAATCAGGATAAACGATGCGCGGTCAGGGGAGACATTGTCAATGACTGTATCGAAAAGATGCTCGAAGCTGACGGGATAATCCTTGCTTCACCAACCTATTTTGCAGATATTTCACCAGAACTCAAGGCTTTGATCGACAGGTCAGGTTTTGTGGCCAAGGCAAATCAGGACATGTTCAAACGAAAAGTTGGTGCCGCAGTTATCGCCGTAAGACGGGCCGGGGCTATTCATGCTTTTGATACCATCAACCACTTTTTTTTTATCAGCCAGATGATAGTCCCGGGTTCATCCTACTGGAACGTGGGCCTCGGGCTTGCACCCGGTGATGTGAATCGCGATGATGAGGGAATAATGACGATGAAAACACTTGGCGCAAACATGGCATGGCTGATGAAAAAAATCCAGGAATAATTTTTTTCAGATCTCGACCGTCAGGTCATCAGTTGCCACAATCAGGCCTGGACATACTTTCTGGAATTGTTCTTGCACTTCGGTCCGGTCCTCGGGAGACCTGTACACTTCCGCACCAAAATGTGTCAGGGCAAGACGCTTCGCATGTGCTTCTTTTCCTATCTTGAGTGCGGTCTCCGGATTAAGATGCGGCCATCCCGGACTCTCCTGACCGGGTTTAAGCCCGCATTCGGTAATCAGAAGATCAGAATTCCGTCCGAGCAGGACTGCATTGGCGCAGTAACCGGTGTCTGTACAGTACGTGATGATCTTCCCGTCAAGGGAAAGACGGAACCCGAAACAGGGAACCGGGTGTACAAGGAGCCGGGACTCAACCGGGAACGGGATAGTATGGTCACCTTCGTCCAGTTCCAGGAACGTTACCGGATAGGAAAGCCGGGCGATCGGCACGGTGAAAGGTTCGGCAACAAACGCATTTAGAATCCCGGTAGTTCCGGGTTGTCCGCAGATTGTCAGGCCTTTGGGGAATCTGAATTTGACCAGTGTGTGCAATCCCACGATATGATCGATATGAAAATGGCTGATAAACAGGTAAGCCGGCTTGTCCTGGGTGATGTAGCGGTCAGCTTTAGCCAGACCATTTCCTGCGTCAAGGATTATGTCGTAATCTTCTGACTGGATCAGGATGGAGGAGGTATTGCCGGTCCGGGTGTCGTACCAGCCATTGGTTCCCAGGAAGGTAATCTTCATGGTTACAGGATTGATGTCTGCAGGGCAAAAAGGATTCAGGTGAAGGGTTCCAATGGCCGATTCCTCCCTGTTTATTCTGGGCACTATCTGTTGATTTACCCTACACACTTTTCAGGAATCACAGAATTGCTGCAACGCAGGACCCGGTTGTGTGAAATCAGATTTCAAATCTCATGCTGTCCCGTGCCTGAATGCAAATCTCCTAATATCTCCCGCACACGAATGTTGATCAGAAGAGGATAGTATGAGAGGATCTCTTTTATGGTGAAGGTTGGTGTCCACATCTCAATAGCAGGCTCTCTTGATCGTGCAGTAGACCGGGCAAAGGCTGCCGGGTGTGATGTATTCCAGATGTTCTCGCGCAGTCCACGGGGGTGGGGATTTGCACGGCTGTCTGACGAAACCCGGAATGCTTTTATTGGTAAAATCCGATTAAGCGGAATTATGCCTGTCGACCACATGCCGTATCTTCCGAACCTGGCCTCGCCCAAACCTGAGATCTACAAAAAGTCGATTGCAGCTCTATCTGCCGAACTTGACAGGTGCGGACGGCTTGAGATCCCATATCTTGTCACCCATCTCGGTCATCACCTCGGTGATGGTATAGCCGGAGGGAGGTCACGCGTCATCGGGGCGATTAATACTGCTCTTGAGAACTCCGGGAACAACGTGGTATTACTGCTTGAAAATACTGCCGGTGAGAAGAACAGCGTGGGAAGCAGCTTCGAGCATATCCGGGGAATCATGGACGGGCTTGAAAAAATTAATCGCATCGGTGTCTGTCTGGACACCTGTCATGCATTTGCGGCGGGATATGAGTTGCGCACGGAAACGGGGATTGAGGAGACTCTTGCGCAGTTCGATGACCATATCGGTATGAGAAATCTCAGAATCATACACCTGAACGACTCGAAAGGCGACAGGGGAAGCGCCCTTGACCGGCATGAACATATCGGAATAGGATTCATCGGGGAGGACGGGTTTCGGTGCATACTCCATCATCCGGTCCTGTCAGCGCTGCCGCTTATCTGTGAAACCCCGGTTGACGATCGGCGTGATGATGTCGGGAATATTGAGAAAGTACGTGAGCTTGCAAAATAGTGGCTTACGCTTTTTTCTAATGAAATAAAAATATGCGAAACGGGAAGAGTCCCAAATGTATTTTAAAAAAATACATCAGACCCTTGTGCTTCTTTTCCCGCGTTCTTATTATCATCAAAACACAATAGTTCCTGCAGTGAAGGCAACATTCGACGGCACTATTGTGCGTGTGGGGAAAGAAGGACGAATCCTTTATGAGCAAAACGGGTACGGTCGCCTGGAAGCAGGTGGAGTGAGACTCTCGAATCAGGAGGCGCTGTATCTCCTCCACCGCCAGAAGATCGAGATGACCGGGTACACGTTCGACACCCTGTTTTCGGTGTTTGCTGACCAGCCCGGTTTCCTTCGCAGTTTTCTGGTATACCGCGATCTGCGGGAACGGGGGTATGTTGTGCAGGCAGGCCCTCATGATTTCCGGGTGTTCAGGCGTGGTGAAAAACCCGGTACCAGCGAGTCGCTCTATCTTGTCCGCGTCCTTTCTGAACGCGATCCGATCCGTTTTGTAACACTCATCGAAGAGGTTGTTGCCTCGAGAAACATGCGAAAGCAGTACATTCTTGCCGTTGTGGATGATGAAGAAGAGCTGACCTATTACGAGATCAAACTCCAGAAACTCCCGGAACCCTGCAATCATTTTCCGGAAATATCCCTTTGTGAAGCGATACTGGTGGGGAAATCCGCGATGGTCCTGACCGCTGTCCATTCAGATCTCGAACAATCAGGGTTTGGTAAACGTCTTGATGGTGAACGCCTGATGCTTGCACCAGTAGAACTGCTCTATCTGATGGGAAAAGGAATCATTACCCTGAAAAAAGGTACAAGTCCCGTAAGCATTGATGAATATTTCACCCTTGCCAGCGAGACTGACAGGGAACTGGCTGAAAAAGATAAGGTTTATACCGAACTCAGGGGGCATAATTTCACTCCCCGCACCGGTTACAAGTTCGGACACCATTACCGGGTCTACTGCGGGAAAAACGTCCATTCTGACATGCTTGTACATGCAGTCGAAAAAGAAGCATCTATGCCCATGAGTGTTATATCCCGATCTGTCCGGATGGCGCACAGTGTCAAAAAGAAGATGTTGTTTGGCGCCGTACATACCAACGGAATTCAGTTCATCGAATTTGCACGAATCAAACTGTGAGCGCCCACCCATGCCAGAACCTCAGATCAATCCCTGGTCAAGCAACCAGTCCGTCGATGTCGAAAAACTTTTTTCCGAATTTGGCATCGAACCAATTGCCCCGGCAATTTCAGAACTTCCGTGCATTCCGTATTTCATGAGCCGTGGCATCGTTGTCGGTCAACGGGACTACCGCCAGATCGCCAGTGCAATACGCAACCGCACCCCGTTTCATGTCCTGACAGGATTTATGCCAAGCGGGCACCCGCATCTCGGGCACCTTATGGTGATGAAAGAGGTGGTATGGCATGTGCAGCAGGGTGGTACTGGTTATGTGACGATTGCTGACCGGGAGGCGCATGCGGTTCGTGGCATGTCATGGGAGAAATGCCGGGACTATGGAAAGGAATACCTTGCCTGTCTCTATGCGCTGGGTTTTGAAGGACAGACGTATTTCCAGAGTAAGAATGAACGGTTGAAAGATCTCGCATTTGAAGCCGCAACCAAGGTAAATTTTTCCGAACTTACGGCGATTTACGGATTTTCACCCGAAACCGATCT
>Ga0209079_10000297_pt1 | contig 20961 bp, 21 predicted proteins | sample PPLLaktember2015_2_FD_187259 | JGI IMG/M metagenome (GOLD analysis project Ga0209079, IMG submission 187259) | Freshwater sediment microbial communities from Prairie Pothole Lake near Jamestown, North Dakota, USA - PPLs Lake P7 Core (6) Depth... | ecosystem: Environmental > Aquatic > Freshwater... | reverse complement strand
CCTTGTGCCCCGGTTGCCCCAATTGGACCAGTGGATCCTTGTGGTCCAGTGGCTCCCATTAGACCAGTGGGTCCTTGTGCCCCGGTTGCCCCAATTGGACCAGTGGGTCCCATTAGACCAGTGGGACCAGCTACCACAGGTGTTATACTTCTACAATACAAATCATATGTATTGGGATGTAATAGTTGTTGCACTGACATTATATACTGTACATACAATATATAATGTATATATACAATTACTTGGGCAATTGCCCCCGGCTTCTTCACAAGAAGCCTCGCAAGAATCAATTGTCCCCATAAACTTCTTGCGAGGCTTCTTGGAAAGAAGCCGTCCAAACATGACCAAAATCTGGCCAGACCACGGAAAAAAGACAGTGAATTTGAGTGTTTTTCCCTGCCTCATGGAAGGGATTTTGGCCAAAATGATCGTTATCCAGACACTTGCCTGGACGAATATTGGGATCTCAATAATGCCTTCGGAGGAAGCCACCAACTTCTTGCGAGGCTTCTTTCCAAGAAGCCGTTCATTCAGTGAATCCGATACGGAGACTACAAATGTCATTGCCGAAGATGTGGAGAGGGTACATTTTATTGAATTTGTCGTACCAGAAGAATTTAAATGAGATTTCATTTATGTCACTGCTCTCATTAAGTAGCACTTTCTTGTCAAATGATGGTGCTGTGTAGGTCACAATTAGTGGGCGACAGTTATCAGCGTAGAGTAGATCAAAATTCATCAAGATATTGGTGCTGGACAAACTGTTATTGACGACACCAGTTGTGGTAGTAATGCCTTGACCCTCTGGGAAGGCTTCACCCTGTGTCTGAAGACCACTGGTGATAACCAATCCCTTACAGACATTCCATTTAATGATAGTATCAGCCTTGGCATTAGTGATTTGCTGGTAGTACAGGACACCACCTAATGTAGTCTGATTGACCAACCGGTCACGGCAACACATACGAGCATCACGACCATTGACCAGAGGCACCATGGATGTATTATTACCAATCCAATCCATCCCCTCCAAGAATGGTAATATAAAACCGTAATTACCATATATCATAATTTGATTAACAGCGCCTTCAATATAACTGGCTGACACCATTAGACTCAGGATGTGAGTAGTGTGGTCGATCACGAAAAATGGCGCGGCATTACCAGCGGGAACACCTGCAACAATGGCAGTGTACGCCGCAGCCAAGGCATTATTAAGAATTTGGATAAATTTATCAAATGTGTAGATCCAATAGTAAGTGGGGTCACTGGTGGGTAGACCAGGATTGGATGAATAGAAGTAGGTATGGAGTGAGATACGCCCAGAGAATAGGGCACCACACGATAACTCAATGGAGTAGGCATTGGGTGTAGGGTCAAATATAATTAGTGGGACACTTGACAGATCGATCTTAAATTTATCAACTACGACATAAGTGTCGCGACCTGGTATTTTTTTTTTAATGAAACTATCATAAGTTTTGCTGATCTCTGCCACCGTATTACTGGAAGCACTGGTAATGACCTGATTGAAGTAGGTAATTGGCGTAGACATTATATAGTAATATAACATCTATTATTTATATATCAATGAATAAACTCTATCGCCATTTAACCCAACTGACAGAGTATCCACTGTCAAATCGTGAGATCCAAGACTTGTACCGTATCCCAGTCATCCAATTGGAAGAGGTCACTAATGTCCTTAAAAAACAAGACTTTTTAGGAAAAAGTCTTAACAAAAATTCTTGCCAGGCCCCTGGTCAGTGGGTCCTCTTCCTACCTAATGCGACCCTCCCAATAGGACACTGGACACTACTGTCCAAGATAGGTGACCAATTGGAGTATTTTGACTCATATGGACGACCACCCCCAAATGAGGTACTGGATCAGATACCGAGGACTACCGCGGTCACATATAATGCGATACCGTACCAAAAGCGTGGTGGTAAAATAAATACCTGTGGATTCCATACACTTTTTAGGGCCTTCACACAGAAGCACATGGGTATGGACTTAAAACAGTATAAGGACTTTATGAAGTCACCGAAGGACCACGATAGGGCAGTGGTTTATTATGTGACCAATTATCTGGATAAGATACCTACATAAATAATAATGGTGGTAATAGTATATAAGATGAGTATTAAGCAACTGTTAAGTCCAAACACTTATGACCTCCAATTTGATAATATCCAAATTGTGGATGATGTTGTGATCGGTGGTGACCTAACCGCCCCTGAGATTCTGACTGGAAAGAACATTGATCAACCGAAGTTCTATGGTGCCGTGGGTGATGGTGTGACTGATGACACTGTGGCAATTAATGCGTGTATTGCTGGTTCCGATTCACACCGCATTACTGGTGATAATGCCATTTACAGCACTACCACAGTAGTTAATCCCACTGGTATCCGAATGGATCCCGATATGAAAGTGGTTCAGACTACTGGCACATATACATACATGCTGTATGACAGTTATGCATATGATAGTCCAGTTTTCAATGTGGAAACACTATCGGGATGGTACCATAAATTAATGAATGGTACACTCACAAAAATTTGTTTAAGTGGAGACTCCACCACTTATGGTGTTTATACCAATGTCTATGGTACCACCACAGCCGACATAAATGCTGTCCCACACACATTATTGAAAAATCGGTTTGTTAGTGACAATATCTTAACGGTCACCACACTTAATAATGGTCATTCAGGTGCCACTTCAACCCAGTGGAAAGACGCCTATATCGCTGGTGAAATAGCACTGGCTGCGGATCTCTATATATTTAGGTGGGGTATTAATGATGGTATTGGCGCCAATTATGATTCCACCGTATTTATGAATAATTTACGCGCCAATTTGGCAACATTTAGGGCGGCATATCCCATTACTTCTGGGATCGGGTGTATTGTGATGACCCCTAATAGTGTTTGCAGGAATTCAGATAAGCGTGACAATATTTGGAATGAGAAATTAACGAATATTGTGAAGCGTGCGTGTGTGGATTTCTCGTGTGTTTTCATTGATACCTACGCACTATTCCAGAACACACGTGATGGCACTGATGGTGCTACCGCACTATGGATGGCCGATCAACTCCATCCTGCTGCCATGATGAATAGAATAATAATGGATAAGGTGTATGAAATTATAGCCCCCAAATATCACCGTGACTACTACCTTAATCTTATAAATCCATCTACTACCACTTACCAGACATCACAGAGTACAGGTAGTACATTCTACCTATCTGGTAGTTCATTAACACCAGAGCGTAATATTTCAGGTCCCAGTCAATTTAAAACCGTGTATGGTACCGCACTACCGAGTCTGACATCTAATGATGGATACATTAGTTCCGTGCAGGACCATGGTATTTCATATAATCTATCATCATACTTGGGCAATGTGGATACTACCCCCCAGATTGGAACAGTGAGAATGAAATTTATATTTACTGCCAGTGGGAGTAACAGTATATTCTTCCTTGCGAGCCCGGGATCCATGTGGGTGTATTTTGCCAGTAACCAATTAGGTATCCAACTAACTAACAGTGCCGGTGTTGTGGAGTACAACAATGCGTCGCATGCGGCATTCACACCTGTGCTGGGGCAGGAGTATGACATAGAATTTACATGGGACTTCACTGCTGGTGCTAGTCGGCTATTCATTGACGGTATCCAAGTTGGTGCTACCATTGCCAACACATTTGCGCGTGGAGTGTCACCCACCATTCAATTGCTGGGACGCTCAGCTGGTTGGACTGGTAGATGCGCCATTTCCAATGTGGCATTTATTCCCGCAGTACTACATACATCTAACTTCACTGTCACACACAATAAAGGAGCATCCAGACTGATCCCAGGTGCTGTGCGCTGTGGTGACGGCTCCAAATTCTCCGAACTGACGCCCAATGGTCTGAATGTCTCACTGAATCCCCTCATTGCCCCGGATGCTTCCACGTTCTATGCTACATATAAATCCTCATTGAATGCCAATTATACATCACTGGGTAGCACCGCAGTGACCAATGTGGGATTTGCGATCTCCAATAGTAAAGCCGTAGCAAATGCTGTGGGGTCTAAAATGACATATAGTGGAATTGATAATGGTGCTATTTTTAGCGCCAGATTCTTGTACGTCAGTGGTTACAGCGGAACCCCATCTACCTCCAATGGATTGTTTTGTATGTATGATAGTGCCATAAATAATAACCGGTATCTAATACTATACCATAGTAATAATGGTCATCTATTGGTTCCCGTGTATAGTGATGTTGGTGTATTAATTACTACCATGGACTTCGGACTGTGGGCACCAGTGGCTGGTGTCACTAATGAGTTCCTACTGAATATTGATCTAACCAATGGTGTTAATAAATTGTTCATCAATGGCGTCCAATTTGGTGCCACGGATGCCACCATTACAGCCAGAACAGCAGCGGCGATCCTCCAAATTGGTAGTAACATTGGGGGCACATTTTATTCATATTTCAGTATTTCAAAATTCATTATGTACAGTGTGCCCCCATACACCAGCAATTACTTGGTTGGGACCAAGTACGATTTACCAGAGACATTATATCAGTCAAATATTAGTGGGGACACAATATTCAATAACGAAGTAGTTATTAGTGGCGATCTATCAGTTGGTGGTGCTATTAGTGGTGTTACTACTCCTGTGACACTAAATTTCACGGGTCCCTGTGCTCTGGCAATTACTGCGAAATACACCAAGATAGGGACTCAGTGTTTCCTTACTGGGCAGTATAATTTTGGTGTCTCAACAGTGGCTACAAATTTTGAGGCGGATCTACCTACTGGGATGGTACCACCCACAGATATCTACTTCCCCATTGTTATCACTGATAATACTGTCCAAGCAGTTGGTACATTAATACTACTATCCACTGGTAAGATTAAGGTCTATACAGGTATGTCAGGAAATTTCACGGCAGCCAATAATGCTGGTTTTGGGTTCAATATCACATACAATATCGCATAAATGGACACTGTAAGTTACATTAAAATATTCATTATATATAATTATATACAATGAACATTGACATTAAGAAAACGTTTTTTAAGACTGTGAGACCCAAGAAATTGGAGAATGTGAAGCAGTTAATTATCCGTAGACAACAACTATGGACCCAAAGACAGTATCACCAATCACAGATACATAATGAATTATGTGATTTCGTGACCAATAAGTGTCTACGACCTACACCACCACTAATTAGGAGACCAATGACACCACCACCAATTCCACAAGTTATTTTAAGACCGAGGGATAGATAAACTTTTTAGAAAAAAGTTTTAACAAAAATACTAAAAATTCTGGATACATATATTGAAAATTTTATAAAAATTTTATAAAATTTTAACAATTTCTACCCGTTCCAGAAGTATGCTTCGGGAATCCCGAATTGAATTTTCCTGGGACATATTTTTCAAAAATAATTTTACAGGATTTTAAAAAATCCTGTGAAGTTTCCCGAATCAGAAGTTCAGGGAATCATTTTCTAATACCATATTCTTAAGAATAGGTCCCCCAGTCCTAAATCAACGTTTCAGGATTGATTTAAGGATTATTATTTCTATTAGATTCCAAGGAAGTATCCTAAACACGTGTTTAGGATACTTCCTTGGAATCTAATAGAAATAATAATCCTTAAATCATTTGATTCCGGAACAATCCTTGTTGGTGTCATATTTTAATGATATATTATTAGAATATAACTCCAACTGTGAAGTGTCCCGAATCGTTAATTCAATGAAGTCGGGAACGTCTTTTGAAATAGACACAAAGTACTTTTAGATCCCCTCCTTTCGCCAACGCCGAAGGGGCGAGTGTAGTTGACCAAAATCTGTCCAGACCACGGAAAATCCGAAGCAAAATTGTGTGTTTTGCCCTGCCTAGTCAAAGTAAATTTCTCCATTTTGATCGTTGTCCAGACAACTCCCTGGACGATTGTTGGGATCAGTTAAATGGCTCAATTAGACTGGTATAATGTGCCTGGGTACCTCCACACTGATGGAGCAATGGGTTTTCCAGTAGTGTTTTGAGACTACCCTTACTATTGGGAACTCTTACACAATTATTGGAATGAAATGTACGCATATGGCTTAATGCAATATTCATTTTACTGCTGGCATGTCCACACAGTTGGCACACAATTGTTAATTTAGGCGATGACATAATTTAATATTATGGTATTAAAATATGTAATTTTTTAAAATCAATTTTTAAAATTTTGTGCCACAATTTACACAACCAACTCCGTTTCGGTTTTGGTGGTGGTGAGTATGGTGGGTCATATATGGTCAAGACAACTCCCTGGACGATTGTTGGGATCAAAATATACCTGACTACCTCCCTTACACACAAGTGGATTCGCCAAAACAGTTTGAAGTTGACCAATACTTTTGGGGCATGTGACACGAAATTTTGAGTGAAATGTACGCATGTGGTTATGTAGCATATACAGTTTCGGGCTGGTATAACCACACAGTGCACATACAGTTGTTAGGTTAATTGTTGACATAATTTAATATTATGGTATTAAATTATGTAATTTTTTAAAATCAATTTTTTTAAACTTTTTAGAAAAAAGTTTTAACAAAAATACATTTAGTTTTTGTCTGAACTTTTTTCAAAAAGTTCCACCAATTCCTCTTGGGAGTTAATGGTGGGGTCAATGGTGGATCATATATGGTGTAGACCAACGGTTCAAATATCATCTGCCTCGTCTTCTTGGGGTGCTTCATCTGGTATACCAGATTGTTTAGCCACGTTTTTAAGATGTTTATCACTCAGTAAGTGATATGCCATTGACCAATGTTTGAGTGTCCTATCACATACTTCACAATGCACATCTGGATGCTGTGTTTTCACTCGGGGTCGCTTCGCAACCACTTCATCGGACTGGACCACTTTACTGTCCAATGGCATAATACCCATAGCACCAGCACGGAGTGGACCACCATTAATTAGTTTTTTAAGACTCCCACACGACATATTAAATTTCTTGGCACATTCAGACAGTGATCTGAATTCCTCCACACTTTCCCCAATTGTTACTTTTATCATTCTTTTCATAATTATAATTATATAATTGGTTTTATATAGTTATAATTAAATATTTTTAAAATCAAATTTTAAAATTATTTAGTGTTTTTGTCTAAACTTTTTTTGAAAAAGTTTCTAAATATACACTGTCACCTAATTGCCCCATTCCATGTTGGTTACGATAATTGTCAATCCGCGACTGTAATTCAGTTTGAAACTGGTTCAGTTTGGGTTGAACGATAGGGATTGGGGTAGTTGATGGTGTCGGTAGTACTGTTGGCAACGATGGTTTGGTAGACCGAATAATATTTAAGTGATCCGCAATTAGGTCCACCTTGGTATTCAGTGCGTGTAAATCCTCAATAATTTTCGCAATCGGATTAACCGGAGTTGGAGCAAACCAATTGAACATTGTATATCAATAATAGTACCAATAGTTTTTAAGTGATCTATCTATCGCTGCCAAAAAACTTCTTGCGAGGCTTCTTTCCAAGAAGCCGATCATTGGCGCTGCCAATTTGGGATGAAGTATCTATTGGGGTGCATACCATCACGGGTCTGACCCCCAACACTGCCCTGAGCAAGTCTCCAAGCCTGGGCCACTTGCCTAATGATTTGTTGGGGTGTCCCCTGAAACTTATGGTAATGTGCTTTCACAAACTTCTGATACGCGGTTAGTGCCATGGGTGTTATATATATATATATATATATATAACACTTATATACTCTCACAAAATGTCGTCTACTTCACCCCCTACGCTTTCGCTGTCAAGTGCCGAGAATATTGTTAAGGAACTATTAGGGGAAGATAACCCCTATCTCATAAAGATCCTTGATAGGGAATTGAATAACACCAGTAAAAGGACTGTTAGTAGTAAATTCCACGAGATTGGTCGGGACCTCCAAAAGAAGATTGACCTGTATAAAAGTGATGTGGAATTACAGCAACGTCCCAGTACAATGGTTATTAACACCATCTTGAAGGAAAAGTTGGCCGATAGAAGTGAATTACTACAAGTACGGAGACACCGATTTATACTGACACTAGTGTCACTAATATTACCAATTGCGACCAATATAGCACAGTACCTAATTACACGATGGAATTGATCACTTCCTATTGTGGAGTGCCTCCCAAAAAGGCTCCTCACCTTCCACGTAGACCTTCCTATCACGTATGATCATTGGAAACTTATGCGATCCCGGATATACCCCCTCAATGACGTCTCTACTTTTAGGGTACTGTGCCAACATCGTAGTTCGTGCCTTACTCTTATTGGGGATCTTGACATTCAGTTTAATCTCCGCTCTGGTCATACCTCGTTCTGCTTCCGCTGGTGCTCCCTGGGGTGCTTCCTGGGGTGCTTCCTGTGGTGCTTCCGCTGCCCACCTCGGTGGTGGTACTGGCATAGCAACAACATCATCCATTGGTTGTAGTCTCGGCTTACGAGCACGCACCTGTACTGCTTCCGGTGCCATATCAACCGATTTGCGCGACTTGGGAGCACGCACACGAGGGACAGCAGGCATAGCAACAACATCGTCCATTGGTTGTAGTCTCGGTTTACGAGCACGCACCTGTACTGCTTCCTGTGCTGCATCAACCGCTTTACGCGCCTTGGGAACAAGCACCTTCGGTGCTGGGCGAGCGCGTGGCACCAATGGCAGTGGACGCTTCGGAGCACGCGCGCGTGGACGCGGTACACCAGGCGGGACATTAGCAGGCATCGGTGGTGGACCAGGTGGCGCAGGTGGCGCAGGTGGCGCAGGTGGTGCTGGTGCTGGTGCAACACGTGGTCCACGACGGCGCAGTGGACGCCGTGGTAGTTGTTCACGGTCTATGATGTCGTCTAGTGTATGCGCAACTACATCGGCCTGCTCCGCATCGTGAATCTGATCCGCCCTGGCAGCGTCCGTGCGAGCATTCAGTGATCGCTTCAGTGTCGCACTGGGCACTTGGGCACGACGCTTGGGCTTCGGTTCATAGTAACCGGCTTTAATACCGGCTACGGCACCCGCTGGGATACCACCCTTCTGCTTCTGGTTTTGGCAAGAAGTTTTGTTTAAACTTTTTTTAAAAGTTTGGTACAGTGCCGCCACTCTCTTAATACGATCCCTTGGCATCTCCTCCTTTAATGCTGGATGCTGTTTGACAAACTCTATGTACGCATTAGGTTGCTTTCCCGCTACAACTGGCATTATTCTATATACCATATATAAGATTTAATCTTATATGGTGTTCTATTTCAATTGAATCTTATTAGACGACAATATAAAACAGGGGTCTTTTGACAGTGTGATCATATACGATTTGGGGTCAAATGCCATCACTTCATCAATTTCTCTATTGGTTAAACCCCAGTAGGTTTTTAGGACATAAAGGAGTTGCCGACGGTTTGATTTGGTGCTAAATATAAATTTATTTATTTCACAAAAAATATTCTGGAATAAATCATTCATCCGCCTATCATAGAGCAGATGGCTACTTATGATGGCCGAGCAGGAGACTTTACGACCCAGATTGAGTATTTGGAGTATCATTTGGACGCACCGGGTTCTAATCAGATCCGTTTCCTTCTTGTCGGCGCCTACGAAATACATGAAATCATCATAGATGATCAGGCATTCATGGTAATCCTTGGTGATATCGATCTTTTCATTTTCAGCGAAGTAAGAGAAATCTATATATTGGAGATCCAAGTACTCTTCAAAAGTCTGGTGCTTATTCTTCGGGGCTGTCCAGACCCGGCAGAAGTCAGGCAAGTTATCCTCCCGCGATTGTGTAATTAGGTACACACGGTTATCGGGGTTAATCCGCTTGTAATTGACAGCATATTCCCTGATTGCCATTGTTTTCCCACTACCAGAGGCACCACTGACAAAACAGTTTTCTGACATTAAAGTACCGACCTGAAAGTCTTTATCCAATCCACGCCGTGGGATGATCTCAAATTGCCCTGTCTGGGACTTCTCCCCTGGTTTCTCCTGACGGTATAAAACCCGTTTGAGTGATCTGTCATATGCACATATATCCTTCGTAGTCACAGTAGTTAGACTATATTCGGTCATTATATATAATGGTATATAATAACAGAATATTTTAAAGTACCTTACCTGTCTCTACTCAATACTTCAGATAGTGGATCCCTAGTTTTTGAGACCCTCAATTTATGCTCCAATTCGCTGTCACTACTGTCACTGTCAAATACTCGGCTTAACCTGTCTGGGCGCTCGGTCATTTCAATTAGGTGCGATACCAACTTTTTAGGTGGCTCGCACCTACTCAGTTTTTTTTCTTCGCAGGACCACGCTTACGGCCAGCGATTGTCTGGCTCGGGAGATAACCACCTTCTCCATAACCAAGTTGGGATGCGACACTACCAACCACTGGACCTATGCCGGGGATCATTGGAGCCAATCTGGAGATTAATTTACTACTTTTAAGGGCCGGGGAAATCGCATTCCAAATGGACTTTCCCTTCTGCCATAGTCCTTTGAAGAAACTTCCCACGCTGCCACCACGGAGGTCCTCAACAGGAAAGTCACGGAAGTCACTACGGATGACTGTGGCCACACTATCGGAGAAACTCTCATGGATTTGGGCAAGGTTGTTATCCACTGTGATCATACCATCATAGATCTCAATGACATTTAGGTCAAATCTGTGCGCCGCGGCATTCAGGTTAACACCTTGGAGCTCAATACGCACAACATTCTTCTGGACCACACCATTAGTCATAATCTCACCACCTGAAGCACCCACATCAAATATGGGCGAGAAGACGAGCATGGATCCCTTACCTGTGGCTGTTGACCCAGCAGTCTCCCCAGCGAAGGCACCACTGAACTGTCCGAAGGTCATATCACTAATGAGCCCCCTACGACGTGACATCTCCCATAGTTCGTACATAGACGCCGTTGTGAAGACGTTAGTACGGTTTCCGAAGTTGACATTAACCGCTGTGATTTGAGCCATAAAATCGGCCGTTGTCATATCAATCAGCGTGGTCGTGAACTCGGAGAGGGCCTTGCTGAGGTAGACAATCATCAGGCGAGGAACACGGTTCAGTTCATACACACCAGACGTCAGTGTGAACGCCGCCCCAGGTGCGATCTGCGCCGCTGTCGTCGCTTGGACACGCGACAGGATCCGGTTGTACTGATAGACCTCATGGACCGGCGATTGGAGCCCCAGAGGCAGTTGATTCAGTTTGTAGCGGAGGTTAGGTTGTCCCAGTGTGAAGGTCGGGACAATCGCCGGTTGAGGGTGGTTGGTAGCATCCACACGCCACATCTTCCCAAGATGAGCACTCTCATAATCCATGGAGATAGAGAGTGTGTCACAACTCAGGGGGTACAGTTGTTTCTTACAGAACGGCGTTAGGAGCCCCAGGTTGAGGAACAGTGTGCTGGTTATAACCGTAGTGTTCACAGCATCGTAGACCGCTGTGAGGGGATGTGTGCTACGGTTCGGTTGGACAACATTATCACTCGGTAGGGCAAATGGTGAACTGACGCTACCCCAGAGGTTAGGGTACGCTTGGCAGACATCGATCATGGAGAGTCCATCATTCAGTTCCTGCTCGTCCAGTTTGACCTCATCCATACACTCCATGGCATAGATAATACGGCTCATGTCATACGTGTATTGGATACCATCCATTGAGATTTTCAGATTACGAATAATTTTAGGTAGTGGGTTAGCCGCAAAACCTTCGGCACGGGCATTGTACGGGTTGTTACCAGCACCAAGAGCTCCAACCTTGGTAATAGTGACAGGTAGTTGGAGGGTCAGAGATGAGGGATCCAGGGCCGTCATCTTATCAGAGAACCGGATGCTAAAACTGCAAGAGGTGTTATTGGCTCCACTTTCACTGGGGACCAGCATGTAGTCACACCAACTGGGTCCAATCTCATGGACGTAGGCATCCATGCCTTTCTGGTTATTGGCAGGATTCACCGCTGGATAAATTGTATGCACGACTGGAACAACTGACATTAGTTTGTTATATACACTATACATACACAATATTCTTATGTAGGTACATAATTACCAATTGATAGTATATGGTATTATCGGTATTAATCTGATTTTCAGAATAGATTCTGACAAAATGAAATTGACTTAACCTCATCTCTCTAATACGGTTAAGTCAGTATGAGGTATGAGGATTTCCTCATATTTGAACTGTTAAGTCAATTAGTCAAAAATTTTTGTCCAAACCGTCCTGGAGAATTTTGGATTTTTTCTGAACTAAACCCATTTTTGCCATTTGGAGTTCGCGCGCGTTTATTATATATACATAGTTTGGATAAAATTTTTTGACTAATTGACTTAACCGTTCAGAGTGAGGAGATCCTCACTGCACCAAATTCAAAATAAGTCAATTCTAAATTCCAAATTGATTTTTAAAAAATTTGATTTATCAAAATCCTATATAAACATACATCTATATACCTTCTTATAGATGTCAGTTACTGTCAAATACGGACTACGAGTGAAAGATGAAGACGCGATTGAGATTAGTGTCAAGAAACTTGTGGATTTAATCACCTCCAATAAGTATGCTAATAAGCCCATATTTGAGTGTTTTGGTGGTGGACCACAGGGTCTCAATCAGTTAATTCACCCCTATTTTGATATTGATATTGATAGGACAGCACTGGATAAGGTGGAGACAGTCACACCACAACCAGATGGCTCTGACCTTGTAGAGGAACGAGAACCAACATTCCTTGGATTTTTTAATATTGCGACTGAATACATTTGTAAAGAATTTAAATGTACAATTGATAAACTTGTAGTAGCCACCAGCCACAGGGCTGATAAATACTCATGCCATATTGTGATACCGTCAATTGTAACCACACTACAAGACCTAATAAATTGGAAGAATACCAACCGTGACGAGATCAGGAAACACCATCTTGATGATAGTGTTTATAGGAAGGGATCATTTCGGTTGGTGGGTACTTCAAAAACTGGATTAAAATCACCATTGGTGATAGAGACTGGAGTGGTTACAGATCACATTCTGACTAATGTTGAACCGGATGCCGTTGTCAATTGGAAATGTGAAGTACCAGAGGCACCTAAGAAGAAGATTGGAATTAAAATTAAGAAACATAGCACTGAAATCTCGGAGCAACTAATTCTTAATGATTTTGATCAACCAGAACAAGCCATAAATGAAGTCACAATCTTGTTAGGTCTATTATCACAAGAGAGGTGTGACAAGTATGACGATTGGATTAATGTGGCCATTTGCCTCAATAACACTACCATTAGAGGATTTGAAATTTGGGAACATTGGTCCAGAAATTCCCCAAAATTTCAAGATGGAGTTTGTCAAATGAAATGGAATTCATTTATTAGGCAAGCACAACCTAATATTAATACGCTACGCTTCTGGGCACACCTGGATAGCCCAAAAGAGTATCAATCACAATATGTAAATAACCAATTGGATACGTATTTGAAAAACATTTTCATTAAAAATGGTAGCACTACATCTGTTGCCAATCTAATTAACCTTCTCCACGGGAAGAAATTTAGTAGTGTCATTAGTCAATCAGTTGTTAATTGGTATATCTTCCAGGGTCACCGCTGGTATGTTTATGAGAATGATAGCGTCAGTGATGTCATCATTCGCAATGAAATCCATACACTTCTAACGGAGTATTATTTTAAATTACTCCGACAATTAAAAGAGGATCCTGAAAATGAGTATCTCAGTAAATTACTGGAGAAAGCCAATAAGGTGATGCTCCAAATAGAGGATGTTGGCTTCCGCCGTAAATGTGCATTAGATTTTGCGATGCTTGTTTGTCAAAAAGATTTTACCAAGAAACTGAATAAGAATCATAAATTATTATGTTTTGAAAATGGTGTTTATGATTTTGAAGAAGATGTCTTCAGGAATGGCAGACCAGAAGATTATATGACCCTATCAACTGGGTATGATTATATCCATTTCAAGGAAGATGATCCTAAAATAGTTGAAATCTTCCAATTTGTTAAGGAACTATTCCCACAGGAACCGGATGGTGAATATCCTCTTATGGAGAATACACTAAAATTATTAGGGTCATTCCTATGTGATGGAAACAGTCTCCAAAAATTCCACATCTGGACCGGCAGTGGTCGGAATGGGAAATCAGCACTATTGAAGTTACTTCAAATGTCTCTTGGTGATTACATTAAAAACATTAGTGTGGCACATTTCACTCAAAAACAATATAACCAGACTGGTGCCCCTTGTCCGGACATCATCCGCTTAAATGGGGCCAAGATGGTATACACCTGTGAACCCGAAGATGGATCTACATTCAATCTCGGGGTCATTAAGAATTGGACCGGGCAGGATAACATTACTGCCCGAAATTTATTTGATAAAAATCTCACTGATTTCCAAGCCAATTTCTCATTGGTGTGTATCTGTAACAACATCCCAAAAATGCCATCCAATATCACTGATAGTGATAAGAGTGTCCTTAAAAGGTTATTTATCACACCATTTGAGAGTTTCTTCACTGAAACACCTAATGCCGAGGTACCATTTGAGTTCCAAATTAACACGCAATTGGAGACCAAGAAGTTCCCAATTTGGAAGCAGGCTTTTATATTTATCCTAATTGAGTATGCTCGCGGTTTTATTAAGGATGGAAACACTATTACGGCATTAAAATATAACACTGACAGGGTCAATCTCTACCGCGAGGAGGGGTCAGTCTTTCACCTCTTCATGGAGAACTACATTCTCAGGACTGATGATGATGGTGATTTCATTACACTCAATGACCTCTGGGATCACTTCAAGAAAGATAAACTGTATAATAGTAAGATGACCAAGAAATCTTGCAAGGAATACTTCATGAAGGTAGGGGTATTTGAAGAGAGACCCTACATTGATGGTAGACAGTACCGTAGTGTATTCCGAAGGTTATCGTGGGACCTTGATAATGACCACCAAAATGAAATTGACTTACCACCCTCACTCTGATACGGTTAAGTCAATTATGAGGAAATCATCCAGTGAGGAGTTCCTCACTCTGGAACGGTTAAGTCAATTAGTCAAAAATTTTTGTCCAAACCGTCCTGGAGAATTTTGGATTTTTTCTGAACTAAACCCATTTTTGCCATTTGGAGTTCGCGCGCGTTTATTATATATACATAGTTTGGAGAATTATTTTTGACTAATTGACTTAACCGTTCAGAGTGAGGAGATCCTCACTGCACCAAATTCAAAATAAGTCAATTCTCAATTTTCAGAATATATTCTGAAAATATTACATAAAGACACTGGGTATACACATATATAATATGCAGATTTGTCCACATTGCCAGAAGTGTTATTTGATTTATTATTATGGTACTACATTTTGTCAGGTATGCCATTGGGTTGATCCCCCTGAATTTAAATAAATTTGATTTTAAAAATTTATAATTTATATATATAAATTATAAAATGGTTTTCAAATGCTCAAATTGTGGTTTTATTTGTCGTAAGCAGAGTGAAATAATGCGCCATATGCGGACTTATCACCTAACTGTGATGATCTCGGTACCTCGCAGCACAAATGAGCTTGAAAAAGCCCTGAAAAATCCACAATTTCAAGGACCTGAATCTAAAAAGCCCACTGAATGTGAATTATAAGTAGATGGTCAGTGAAAGCAATATTCTTTCTGCGTCTTAAGTAGTTTTACACTATTAGATAATTGCCTAATATATTTCATCATCTCTACTTTGGTTGTAGGTACCTCCCCATCATTAGTACTATCCATGAAGTGGCAGTAGCACAGATACAATATAGTGTCTTCAAATTCACTGTAATCCATTTATAAGTAATATATGTATTATCACTTATATATGGAACAAATAATTGGTGGGTCGTTCCTATCAGAACTATCCAGGAGGGTGAAAGGCATAGTAACAGCAGTCACTGGGACCAGGCGGAACCTACCACCAGCAGCCCGTAAAGTATTATCGCAAATAGGGGATCAAACCATCGTAGGTGTCCGAGTAGGTCGTAGACCAATTCAGGCGTACGTGAAGGCAACTATTGACCTCATACGGGCACCTAAGATGCCACTATATCACTTGTGGTTGGAATTGACATTAGACTCTGGGAAGACTGTGATCCTTGAGAAGAACCAAGTCATAGGACTGTTCTATGGGCGAAGTGGTCCCAAGGATGAGACCCTGGCAGTACCAATTGCACCTGTAAGGGTCATAGACTTCATAAATAATGCCATCAATGCGATGGGTAACGGGTTCTGGGATTACAGTGCGACTACTACCAATTGTCAGGACTTTGCTTACAGGGTATTACAGAGTAATGGTGTGAAAATGACCCCCTATGAATCATTTATTTTACAGGATGTGGCTAAATTATTACCAGGTTGGGCTGAGTTTCTGACCAAGAAAGCCACTGACCTGGCATCAAAAGCGGATCTAGTGCTGAAGGGGTATGGTCAAGTCGGATCAAAATCCGTCCGGGCCAGGTCAAAAAGACAGTGAATTTGATTGAAAATCCCTTCCAAACCAAAGTGATTTTGTCCAAAATAATCGTTGTCCAGGGTATTACCTGGACGAGATCGGGGATCTCAATAATTGCTTGTTGCTTCATTAGTGACTTGATGTGGGTTAGAGCATCTGATAATTTATCACCCTCGTTTTTCGTGATCAGATGTGATGCACATAATTCTTTTAGTGTCATAACATTTTTTTCGCTAAAATTCGTTCATTATGTTTTTTAATTCGTAAGTTAATTGAGTTTCTGAATTCCTCATTGGTTTTCACTGTGATTTTTTTAGAGAGTGCATCTAACCAAATTTGTTGTCTCTCTGATAGATGTTGTTTTTCCTGGATTCCCAGGAGGAACACGCGCTGGTTTTCACTAACATCTGTTATTAATAATTCTTCAACTAAATAGTAATTTTTGGGTCTCTGTCTGTTAGTTATAATATCCATCAAGCGATCGTATTCGCTGTCGGACACGAATTTCCGTGATTTCCACTTTCCATAAACTAAAATTTTCCGGTTCCTCTCCTCTGCTTCTTTTGCTATTTCTGCTTCTCTAATTCTTTTCTCCTCTACTTCTCTTGCCCTATCCTCCGCTTCTTCCTCCAAACGCATCCTTTCCACTTCTATTTCTATTGCCCTATCTTCTTCTGCTTGTTCAGGATCAGTGTAACTCAAAATAATTCGTGCAACTAATTCTTCCCGTTTTTTGAAATCACTACTGACCAAATAAGTTTGTATCTTAGGGTTCCAGCCCACTGTGTTCTTTCTCCCCAATAACTTAAGGAAAATTCCATCCTCTTTTGAAATAATATTATTTTTTATTGCCAAATCAATTGCATCATCATTGACTGTCAATGCTCCTTCATCTTTAAGATGTCTCCGGATACTACATAAGGCGGAATTGTTGATGGTGTAACCATATAGATCAAAATGTCTGATACAGCAATTCCCAATAAATAATTTAATGCCACTGGGACAAATTATTTGACAGTTTTTTGTGATTTTTTTATTACACACACAAAAATTAGTTCTCTCACTATTGTATTCAAGTACGTCCTCTTTTGAGGGATCTGGTCTATACTTATATGGGTTAGCACTATATTTTGGCAACCCTTCAACATTTACTCCTGTGGCTCTAAATGCGCAACCATCTGGGTATACTTTTCCCAGTCGCTCGATTAGTCGCTCATAAGTGTAATTTGTTTTTTCAGTCTCCATAATTTTGATATTTTGTATCAAAATAGGTGATTTTGGTAAATCAATTTTAAAATTATATTCTGAAAATTGAGAATTGACTTATTTTGAATTTGGTGCAGTGAGGAGATCCTCACTCTGAACGGTTAAGTCAATTAGTCAAAAATTTTTATCCAAACTATGTATATATAATAAACGCGCGCGGACTCCAAACTGGAAAAATGGGTTTAGTTCAGGAAAAAAAATTTTTTCTCCAGGACGGTTTGGACAAAAATTTTTGACTAATTGACTTAACCGTTCCAGAGTGAGGAACTCCTCACTGGATGATTTCCTCATAACTGACTTAACCGTTCAAGAGTGAGGAGAATAAGTCAATTCTCAATTTTTCAGAACAGATTCTGAAAATATTATGATGTCCACAAATAAGTCCCTTGTCTTGCGACAGAGTGGCCCATCTGTTGGGCTATTGCCCGGCGATCTCCCAATGTTTGGGCCTTAATGTCTAGTCCTGGGTCAGACAGGTATAAGTGTCGCATGGAGGTTAGACTAATGGCGTCATTACCGGTCAGGTTTTTTAATAACTTATTTGCCATTTTGTTAAAGGTGTTAGGTCGGTAGGGTTGACCACATCTGTCTACGAATAAATACCCTCGGGGCTCCTGTTCTAATGAGGCAGTAATGATATCCACCAAGGCAGGTGGTAAATTAATTACAATCTGGTTATATTTCTTGGCTGTTTTAAAATCATTCAAAACTATTTGATTGGTGTCACCAAGAATACAGTAATTGTTATCATCTCCCCTTGGTGGTTTGTCCACTATCTCCACCCTGTCATAATCACTTCTAACAGGTGCTATTAGGGTGTAGAGACCTAATAGTAACTTCCCTGTCCCAATTGGTAAGCCATCCCTAATGGCACAAATATCAGCAAATGTACAATCAATTTTTGATTGCTTGGCTGATCGATCACCTTCAATAGCGTCTTCATCTTCTTCATCCTTCAAATCATACTTCATAGTAGTTAGTACTGACTTCAAATGAGGGTGTGATTCTTGGAGGTCTACATGCCTGGATAGGAGATACAGGAGTGGGACAATAAATTGGGCACCCGTGGCACGTTTCATGCGGTGGGTCGCAATATAATTATCCAGTGCTGTCCTGAACTCATCTGTGTGATCCAGGACCCACATTATTGAGACTTTACTAGTAAAAAATTCATCAGTGACACGTTTTATGTTTTTTAAGTAAATGGTTTTTGTGATTTCAGCAAGTAACTGTGTGTTACGAATGTCATCATAGAAGACCATATCAGTGAAACCACCAGAACCAGCACCAAAAAGTCGTTTAAGCATTTTTATATAATAATTATATAAAAATAATTTTATGTAAGTATTATAATAATGTTTGCAGACTCAATTGAATGGTATGACGAGTGGAGGACGTACCTAAAAACACAATTCCTATAAAATTTTTGATATAACTTTTTTCTAAAAAGTTAGTAAATCTTGATTAATTCATGCCTGCCACTAATTATATTAGCATAATTACTGACGGAGGCAGTATCGAACTTATATTGTCCATCAAATGTATAGACAGCACCACGGGGGTAATGTGTACCACTATTGTTAAGGAATGCATAGATAGGACGTTGTTTGGCATTATAAGCATTAACCCCTGGTGTAGTGGTGTCAGCGAATGTTAGGGTACCACAGACGTAGACATCAAAATGGGTGGTAGAGAAAGGAATAATTTTGTAGGCCAAATCAATGACACTGACCGTGGAGGCAATGGCAGAGACAGCAGTATTGGCGGCTTCAATAAGGACATAAGTGGTACCATCCACAATGACTTGTAATTTAAGAGTCAGAACCGCGGCATTCAGATTGCCGTAAAGTGCCCGACCATGACATAGTAGAGCGGGGTAAGGACTACTGAATAATAGAGCGTCAGTAATGGATGTGACCCCTGGATTGAGTGAGAAATAGGCATTAGTACCACTATTCGCGACGACATTACCGAGTGTCCAAGTGACATAAGAAGAATTATTTATGTGCCCAATACCATCGACATTAAGATTTTTGGCAATTCCGACACCACCAGAGACTACTAATGCTCCTGTGGTAGTAGTAGTGGATTCAGTGGTGTCTAATATTTTACTGACACCACCGACAAATAATTGTTTGGCAATCCCACATCCACCACGGGTTTGGAGACTCCCGGTGTTAGTTGATACAGATGGTTTATCAAATAGCACGGTGGTACTTTCAGTGCCGGAATTAATGGCGAATACAGTTTTATTGGTGCTGGCATTATAAATTCCGAGGTCACCTAAACTGGCAGCGGGGTATGAGGTGGCATTACTGGCAAGGAATATTTGATAGGATTTGTCAAAAAAATTACTATTATTGGTGATGGTGAGACCCACAGTGGCATTAGTGGCAGCCGCGGTTCCGACTACTTCAATACCGTGCTGAATGGCTTCACCCATGTGAGCCGAGATAACTGTATTGCCAACGGAGGCACCCCCACCGACCACCAGCGACCCAGTCCCGACCCCAGTGGTTTGAGCGGTATTAAGTACTCTGACGGTGTCAGTACTTGCCAAATTAATATCATTACCAGATGCGTCAACGGTTAGGTCACCACCGGCGGAGACGGTGAACTGTACGGTATTACCTACCTCCAATTGATTGGCGTGACATGTGCCACCAATATTAAGATTTTTGGCAATCCCTACACCGCCATCAATTATTAGGGCACCATCAACTGATGTAGTGGATTCAGTTAGATTATATAGATGAACAATACTTGTGGTATCAATTGTTCCAGTTGCCCCAGTAGCCCCGGTTGCCCCGGTTGCCCCAGTAGCCCCGGTTGCCCCAATTGGACCAGTGGGTCCCATTAGTCCAGTAGGTCCTTGTGCCCCAGTGGCCCCAATTGGACCAGTGGGTCCCATTAGACCAGTGGGTCCTTGTGCCCCAGTAGCCCCAGTGGCTCCCATTAGACCAGTGGGTCCTTGTGCCCCGGTTGCCCCGGTTGCCCCGGTTGCCCCAATTGGACCAGTGGATCCTTGTGGTCCAGTGGCTCCCATTAGACCAGTGGGTCCTTGTGCCCCGGTTGCCCCAATTGGACCAGTGGGTCCCATTAGACCAGTGGGACCAGC
>Ga0209079_10000294_pt1 | contig 21123 bp, 18 predicted proteins | sample PPLLaktember2015_2_FD_187259 | JGI IMG/M metagenome (GOLD analysis project Ga0209079, IMG submission 187259) | Freshwater sediment microbial communities from Prairie Pothole Lake near Jamestown, North Dakota, USA - PPLs Lake P7 Core (6) Depth... | ecosystem: Environmental > Aquatic > Freshwater... | reverse complement strand
GGGAAATGGACGCCGCTGCTCAGTCTGGGCCTGTTGCTGGCGCTGTGGATTGTGACAACGGCTGTCATCAATGTTCGCGAACGATTGACCCATCTTGAGGGAGCCGGTTTCTTCGCTCGTTTCACATCAATCCCGCGATCCTATTGGGGCATGATCCTGGCTCATTGCGGGATTGCCGTCTTCATCGTCGGGGTGACGATGGTGAAGGGGTTTGAAACTGAACAGGATTTGCGGATGAACGTCGGCGACCATGCGACCATCGGCGGCTATACGTTTCAGTTCGATGGCGCGAAAGACTTGGTGGGTCCAAACTACATTGCCGCACGCGGCACGTTTCGCGTGACGAAGGATGGTCGCGATGTAACGGTCATGTATCCTGAAAAACGCCGGTATATGGTGCAGAGCCAGACCATGACTGAGGCCGCGATCGATTCGGGGTTATTACGGGATTTGTACGTGTCGTTGGGGGAGCCGCTTGAGGCCGGTGCCTGGAGCGTGCGGCTCTATCACAAACCGTTTATCGACTGGATCTGGGGCGGCTGCTTGGTCATGGCTTTAGGGGGAGTATTGGCGATCACCGATCGTCGATACCGCCTTGCGTGGCGGCGTGAGCAAGAGGCAGCGCCCGCCGTATCTCAACCGGTCGGGGCGCCGATTGTATGAAGCGCTTCCTGCTCCCACTGGCGATCTTTGTGGTGATGGTGGGATTCCTTGCGGTCGGGTTGACCTTGAATCCGCGCGAAGTCCCGTCTCCGCTTGTGGGGAAAGCCGCCCCTGATTTCTCATTGCCCCAGCTGCATGAGTCCGACAAGGTGTTTTCGCCGAAAGACCTGGCGGGGAAAGTCTGGTTGCTGAATTTCTGGGCCTCCTGGTGCAACGGGTGTAAAGAAGAACATCCGGTGTTGATGCAAATGGCGAAATCCGGAGAAGTGCCGATCTACGGGGCGGATTATAAGGACACCAGGGAGGAAGCGCTGAGCTGGTTACGGCGGTGGGGTAATCCGTACCAATTGGTCGCTGTCGACGAAGCAGGCCGGGTCGGCATCAATTACGGGGTATATGGAGTTCCGGAGACCTACGTGATCGATAAGGCAGGGAAGATTCGGTATAAGCAGATCGGGCCGGTGGATCAGGACGTCCTGGAGAAGAAGATTCTTCCTCTTGTACGGGAGTTGCAGAACCAATGATCCGGATGTGGACGTTGATGATTGTGATGACGATCCACGGTTTGGCGGCCGCTCAAGAGGCACGGCCGTTGGCGGAGAACCCGCAGGCTGAGGCACGGCTCAAGGCGCTCGCGGTCGAATTGCGTTGCCTGGTCTGTCAAAACCAGACACTGGCGGATTCCAATGCGCCGTTGGCTGAAGATCTGCGTCGGGAAGTGCGCGAGATGATCTCGAGAAATATGAGCGATCAGGAGATCATCGATTTCCTTGTCGAGCGTTACGGCGATTTTGTTTTGTATCGACCGCCGTTGCGGGCCACGACGACGGTGCTTTGGATCGGACCATTCCTTCTCCTTGCCATTGCAGGCGCGGCGTTGGTCCTGGCAGTCCGGCGGAGGCAGAAGACACTTCCCGAGGTGGTTGTCTCTGAAGCCGACCATCAACGAGTGGAACAGCTGTTGTCTGATGGAGCCAAACACCCATGATCGTGACATTCTGGCTCTTGGCCTCCGGTTTGATGATCGTCACTCTTGGTCTGCTGCTCTGGCCGTTGGTGCGTCGTACGCATACAATCGTGGCAGGGGAACAGGAAAAACGGTTGTCGGTGTATCGGCAACAGTTTGTTGAGTTGGCGCTGGATCGCAAGAACGGCGTGTTGACTGATGAGCAATATCAGATTGCCTGTCGTGAGCTGGATCGACGTGTGCTCGAAGAAACGGGGAGTGCGGAGTTTTCGGTGACTGGATCGGGGCATCAGCTGAATAGCAAGGCCGTGGCTGTAGCGCTCGGTCTGATTATCCCTGCGGTCAGCATCTTATTGTACGCCAAGCTGGGCAGCCCCTTGGCCATTACGCATCCCGGTTCATCGGCGCCGGCCGCTGTGGGGGGTGGGGATGGAGACCATCTGTCGGTGAGTGGATTGGATGCACTGACTGAACGACTGAAGGCGAAGCTCGAACAGAATCCCACTGACGGGGTCGGATGGGCGTTGCTCGCCCGGGCCTATGTCGAGTTGGGGCGTCATCCGGAAGCTGTGCAGATTTATGAAAAGGCGATGCAGTTGATTCCCAACGATGCTCAATTGCTGGCGGATTATGCCGATGCGTTAGGGGTGCTGAACGGCCGGAAGTTAGAGGGAAGGCCGGAAGCGTTGATTCAGCAGGCCCTCAAAGCCGATCCCCGCAACGTCAAAGCTCTGATGTTGGCCGGGACGGTTGCGTACAATCACAAAGAGTTCGATCGTGCCGCCTCATACTGGGAAGAGGCACGGGCAAATCTTCCTCCCGAGACGGATCCTGAAGCGATCCAAGAAATTGTGGCTGGTATTGCTGAAGCGAGGGAGCTTGCAGGCGGTCGCCAGGCGGCGCAGGTTTCAACGCCGCCGGCACCGAAGAAGCCGGCCAGACCGGCTGTTACGATCAGCGGTCAAGTGACGATTGCGCCCAGTCTTGCGGGGAAGGGAGCGCCGACCGATACGCTCTTTGTGTTTGCTCGGGAGATGAACGGTCCGCCCATGCCCGTGTCGATCGTACGTGCCACCAAGAAAGATCTGCCCTTCACGTTCCGGCTCGATGATTCGACCAGCCCCATGCCGTCGAGAAAGCTGTCCGACGTGGGAACGGTCGTCATCGTCGCGCGTCTTTCCAAGTCCGGCGAAGCCATGCCGAAAAGCGGCGATCTTCAGGGAATCAGCGAGCCGATGAAACCGGGAGCCAACAAGGTCACGGTTGTGATCGATCGAGAGATTCCCTAGGCCGGAGGCTTGCCGATGTCCTTTTTGTCACCCGCATGGCTCTATCTCTTGCCGTTCCTCGTGGCGCTGCTGTTTTATCTGCGTCGCCACCGGAAAACGGAGATTCACCACCGCAGCCGTCTTGAAGAAACCAAGAAGTCCGGAATCCCTGAGCCGCTCACCTTGCATCCCGTCATCGATATCAACAAATGCATTGGCTCAGGAGCCTGCGTCAAAGCCTGTCCTGAACGTGCATTGGGGCTTGTCGGGAGAAAGGCGGTACTGGTTCAACCCGATCACTGTATCGGCCATGGGGCTTGTGAGGCAGCCTGCCCGGTCGAAGCGATTTCGTTGGTGTTTGGTACCGAGAAGCGCGGCATCGATATCCCGCAACTGAAACCGACGTTCGAAACGAATGTGCCGGGGATCTACATTGCCGGCGAACTGGGTGGGATGGGGCTTATCCGTAAGGGAGTCGATCAGGGAGCGCGGGCCATCGCCTCCATTCGGAAAAATAAGGGAACCGGAGACCAACTGGATGTCGTGATCGTTGGCGCTGGGCCAGCCGGTCTCGCGGCGTCACTGGCGGCAAAAGAGCATGGCCTTCGAAGCGTGACGATTGAGCAGGAAGACGGACTCGGCGGGTCGGTCTATCATTTTCCTCGCAGGAAGCTGGCGATGACCGCCCCGATGACTCTGCCGATTATCGGAAAGTTTGATCGGTACGAAATCAGCAAGGAGGAACTGCTGGAGTTTTGGAATGGAGCGATTCGCAAGACCGGGCTAAAAATCAGTTTCTCGGAGCGGATGGAGGGGGTCAGCAAGTCCGGGAATGGATTTCTCGTCAAAACATCGAAGCAGAGTTACCAGACGAGAAATGTGCTGCTAGCGATTGGCCGGCGCGGGTCTCCCAGAAAACTGGGTGTGCCGGGGGAAGAGCAGCCCAAAGTGGTTTATCGCCTCATTGATGCGGAACAATATCGCGGGCAGCATGTACTCGTTGTCGGTGGTGGGGACAGCGCTGCGGAAGCCGCGTTGGCGATCGCTTCAGAGAAAGAGACGACCGTCACGATCTCTTGCCGTGGCGATGAAATTTTCACCCGTCCCAAAGACAAAAATCGCCAGAAGTTGAAGCAGTATGTGACTCAACAGAAGCTTGCGGTCTTCGTGAATGCGACGGTGAAGCACATTGGTCAAAATTCGGTCACACTCGATCACGAAGGGAAGGCTGTAGAGCTCAAGAACGATGCTGTAATCGTCTGCGCCGGGGGAACTCTGCCGACCCCGATGCTCAAAGAAATCGGGGTGATGGTCGATACCTACTATGGCCAGGCCGTGCCCCGTTGATAGGTGAGGTCTTCTAGTCGCCGAGTTGCACCGTCTGCCAGGTGACGGAGCTTCCCGAAAGTCTTCCGCGGATTTTGACGTCCAAGCCCGGTCTCAGACTATTAAAAAATCCGCTCCGTCCGATGGGCCCTGAACGGTCTTTGAATTCACTATCAGGAATCGCCGATGTGTCGATTGAGGCGCCGGCTATGGTAAGTGCAGGCGGGGCTACAGTGGTTACAGGACCCTGGAGCGTGATCTCTGTAGTTGAAGAGCTGCGCTCAAGTTCTGTCGCGACTATGATATTTCCGGCATTGAGCCGTCCGTGAATGGTGAGATGGTCCCCAGCCAGAATGCCTTCGAAGCGCGTGAGATTCCCGTTGCCTCTGATAGCGGTTTTTGCATCCACTTGAATGATTGACCCTACCAGTCCCATGAGGGTGAGAGTTTTTGCGTTTGCATCGATGCTGGCCACGTTCGATTGCAGCTCGATTTCGCTTTCGAAGGAAATGTGTTCTGCGTGAAGAATGCCGTTGGTAACTGAGCCCTCAACCTCAATATGGGCCCCAACGATCAAGTCACTTGCCGTGCCTCCTTCAAATGTCGTGAAGGCGGTAGTTTGCACGTGCTGATTATTAACGAAGAAATCGCCGGGGGCGGCGACCTGCGTGATGAAATCCTCCACTTCCGCATCCTGAATGTCCGCCACACCAAGCCCCTGCAGCTTTACTCGCAGGGCTGTCAATTCTGCACCGTTCGGACCTGTGCCTCCCTGCCTCCATTGATCGCCTCGGGCAAAGGCGATGAGGCCATTCCAGGTTTTGCCGGTGGCTGGAACTGGCATCTGGCTGATGTCGGCGACTGTGTACTGTACGAGGAGGGCGCCGATCTCAAAGGTATGGTTGCTCACATCATGATTCTTGATCTCCCCCTCAATCTCATAGTGGGGAAGTCCGGTGTGGCTCATGATGAGGGTGGCGAGAATAGTGCCGTCGCCAGTGACGAATCCGCTGATTTCGACGAGTAGGCCACGGACTGCAGTCGGATTAAGCGTGTGTGGTGTGAGACCTTGCAACGCTGGATCAATCTCTGTCTTTTGATTGACGGAGATGGCCTGTCCCAATACGACCAGACTGAGTCCATCTGTGGCTACGGATTGCACAACCCCTTCGACTGTCTCTTCGTATGTAATTGTGTCGGCCACTTGGGTCAAGGTCTTGTTCGAGCCATATTCGACCGTTCGCGTTCCGTTGACGAGCACTACCATCCCGATCTTGAGTCGGTTCTCTCGACTACACGGATCATGGTCGATGCAATAGAGCGCGTTGGTATTGTCATATTCCGTCCCGGAGACGAATACGCTCCCGAATTTGGTCACAGGGCCGGACGAGACCGTGGCGAGGGAACCGGTCCCGCCGATTCCGCCACCGGCCTGAGGCGCGGGTCCCGCAGGACTGCAGGAGGCGATCGCCAGGAATAGGGCGGCAAGGCCAAGGAGCCTATGTAGCAACCGTGATGGCATAATCCTCGTAAACGTTAGAGCAATGAACGTGCCTTAAGATTCTTTATCGAGTCGCTCCTCGAAGTGATACAGGCCAAGTCCGACCCGGACTCGACCGGTTCCCTTTGAGGCAGGATTGACGTCGCGATCGCGGTGAGAGAGCCACCGGTCCAGCGCCTCCAGGAGCTCCTGGCTCTGCGCTGCCGCCAATATCTGAAACTCCCTGGCGGATTCGACCGGCACGTTGTCGTACATGACTTTGCGTTGAATTCGTGGCTTGGCGGGTTTCTCGTAGAGGTTATGGTCGATGGTGGCAATGAGATCAGCCGTATCACTGCCGAGAATGTTGAGCTTTTCCGCCGAGCCCTTTTGGGGCACATAGCCGCGGGAAAGCAAACAGATTCGGCCATCCTTGAGCTGTTTGACCGCTCCAGCCCGGAGCAGCTCATCCAGCATGGCTCGAGCCGGCATATCTCCGCTATAGCGTTTCACCAGTTTGGCAAAGGAGGCTTCTTTGGCTTCCATCCGGAGCGGGTGGGGGTGGCCTTTCCCATCTCCAAAGTCCGGGTCTCGGACCCATCCTGTAATGACACGGGCGGCGCGATGGTATTCTTCGCCGTCGGCGTGCTGTGCGTTGTCCGGTTGGCTCAGCAACCGCTGGACTTCTTTCCGCGTGAGGCCGGTCAGAATGGCTATGCGGGAGACGGTCTGCTTCTTCCCGGCGATTCCAAACTCGCTATTGGCGACGTCGACGTAGGCCTGCTTGGCCCATTCAGTCAGAGTTTGATGGGGGACGTTATTTCGAAGCAGAATTTTTACTAAGGGGCGAAGGAGTTGCAGTGTCGCTACGGACAAGGGACGCTGAGACTTGGATTGCGGCATGTTGGGAATATAGTCCCAGTCACCCTGTCGAGGCAACTCCCCCATCTGTAGAGTGAGGATAGTATCTGTAGGGGCTGGCCTACAGGGTTCAGTGGAGGGTTAAAGCGGGTTGCCTGGGGTCGGCGGAGCATGAGATGTACAAGGCGTTTAGTCTGTTGGAGTCGCGCCTTGCGCTAGTGAGCCGATTGAGTCTTGTCAGCCGGTTTGGCCAGGAGTTCCGCCTTGGCCGGAATCTGGTTGAGGAGATCGGGACGGGCCTGGAACACGCCCTGCAATCGTTCACCGGTGGCATAGATGAGGTTGCCGGCCTGGCTGCCGAGCGTGAGTCGTCCGGCGATCTTGCCGTCTCTCCCGGTGGCGACAAATTCCGCGGTCGGGGCCACGAGCCCGTAAGGGGCCAGGGCGGCCGCTTGCTTGGTAACCCGTTCTTCGGCAGGGAGATTGGCCACGCGGCTGACGAGCAGATCAGCGGCTTCCTGACTCACTTTCTCAGTCGGTTGATCTTCGAGGACCCACTGGCCATTCTCATTGATCAATACGTACTGTTTATCCCGTGTCTTCACGGAGAGCATCGCGATCTCTGTATAGTCGACTCCCAGCAGTCGTTTATCCTGCAGGGTAAAGAGCTCACGCGACAGGTCTTTGATGACCAGCGGGTTGATCCGGTAGAGCGGCGCATCCGGTCTGGTTTCGGCAAAGGCCTCCCCGCTGTCCGGATCGGGCTGATAGAGCTTCACCGTCTGGTCCCCGTCGGTGGTGTGCAGGGTGATTTTCAGTTTCGGGGTGGTCAGCGTCTTGGCGATCATGGTCCGCTCAGGACCGGGATCGATGATGCCGAGGGCTTTCAAATCTTCCAACTTGAACAGGAGCGAGCGCACTTCCGTCTGGTCGGCCTCGGCTTCGATCGGGTAGCGGATTTTCCAGGTCGGCTTCGGTTTGTTCTTGGACAGGTTGTAGAGCACGATTTCCGTCGTCGGGTAGGTCAGGCGCACCCGGTCGAGATCGGCTTGCACAAATTGCAGCAGATCCTTTCGGCGGAACGTCAGCAGGGTCTTATTGACGAAGCTTTTCGTGGTCAGGTCGGTCAAGAGGACGCTGTGCGAGGAATGACGATGGACGTACAGTGTCGATGAGAGGGGACCGTTGTCGCCGATCGACAGGGTTTCCTGTTGCGTGCCCGCGGTGACGGTGATGGTCGTTATCGGTTGTTCGAGTCCGAACGGGGCCAGCGCGCTGGGCTTTTCTTCGACCGTGCGGAGAACCTTCCCGGTCACGAGCGCCCGAATCATGGACTGAACTTCCCGCATATCGGCGTCGGTCTGGAGCGGCGCGGTAATCGCCCAGCCCTTCTGGTCTCGTCGCTTCATCTCCACCGCACCCTGCGGCGTGGAGATGGTGAGCCCGGTGATGTCTGTCTCAGGGAAGGGGAGGAGGCTCTGCTGTGCGATGGCCTGCTTTTCTTCAGTCTGTTTCGCCGGCAATTCGACGAAATAGAGGTAGCCCCCCAGTCCCGCCAGAATCAGCAGCAGCAATAGTGTGGGCCAGTAGCGCATAGTTAACAGGATGGTGAAAATGGCCGCCAGTGGCGTTCTCGCATCGTGCAGACCCTCGACGTCCCCCAGAGGGTACGCCTCGGCTCTTCACTTGCTGCGGCCTTGCTGGACGGCCATTTTGACCATCCTGCAGTTTGGTGAATAACGGTTCTCATTCCAGTTACAGTCGGCGGCGTTTTCTCCAGACCATCACGCCGGTCAGCATGGTCATGATGGGGAGGAAGAGTACTTGAATGTAGAGCAAGGTCCGCTCTTGTGTGGGATTCGGAGTAAAAGGCCGGAGCGCCGGCTCTTTGGGAACAATGGAAATCAGGTCCCGCTCCTCGGCAAGCCAGCCGGTAGCGTGCAGAAAGAAGTCCGTGTTGCCGGGGAAGTTGAAAAACGCATTGGTGGCGAACGTCGAGTTGCCCACGACTACGATGGCCGGCCTGGGCTTCCCTTCCTCCGGTGCCTTCTTGGGAGACAGCGCGGCGGCGAGGGGCAACGGACCCTTCACATCTTCCTTTTCATTCAGGCTGACGACGCGCCCTTGCATGTTGGTCTCCGCCCAGCTGTTCGGCGAAGTCCTGGCGAGTGGCACGTAGTCCCAGTCTTTCCCCGTCTGTTCATCGAACGTCAGGTGACGGGCGAGCGGGAACAGCACCGCCGCTGTCAGGTCCTGGGTAATTTCATGCTCCGTGAATGTGCGGACCAACAGGGAGGTCAGGTCCCCTTGGGCCAATCGATCTTGGAGATCGACGAGCACCCCCGGGCCCAGGCCCAGGCCGTAGTGGGCGAGCAGTGGGTCTAGTTCAGTCTTTGTATCCGGGTCGACCATTGCGAGCAGGTGCCCGCCCTTGTCCACGTAGGTTTGAATGCGGCTCTGTTCCTCCGGTGTCACTTGGTTGCGAGGCCCGGCGAGGACGAGCACGGCGGTGTCGTCCGGTACGGCCGCGTCCTTCAGCAGCGACAGGGTGCCGATGTCGTAGCCCTGTTTGCTCAGCGCTTCTTTCGCCAGCGACAGGCCGTTGCGTTCCTTGTCTTCCAGACTGCGTTCGCTGTGGCCTTCCAGAAACACGATACGTTTCTTGGCGGGTTTGGAAATACGGAGCAGCGCGCCGGTGAGTTCGACTTCCGACGGACTAGTGACACGGATTGTTTGCCCATTGCTCTCGAAGATGGCCGTGTCGGTCCGGAAGATGCCGTAGTTCTGCGCGATCTTCGGTTGCCGTTCCGGATCGACGAATTCAACCGTGAGCTTGTTGGATGCCTGGCGATAACTCTCCAGCCGCTCTTTGTAGCCGGTATAGCCGGGATCCTTCTCGCGTGTGAAGACGGTAATTTTCACATCTTGTGGAAGACTGCGGAGGACGCGATAGGTCTGAGGCGCCAGGGTGAAATTCTGATTCTCCGAGAGATCCCACCGGATCGAATGGCGCGACCCCAGAAAGTTCACAATTACGAGAATGCCCGTGACCAGCAGGATCATGAGGAGGCTGTTCGCACCCATATGGGTCGAACGGCGGCTGGAGAAGGCTTTCACAGCCTCGAAATGCAGGATGAAGAAGAGGATCAGGCACAGTAGCGCCAGTCCTTCAGCGATCGTGACAACCCACAACAGATCCGGGCTGAGGCTATAGGCGATCAGGCCGGCGACAGCCAGCACGGTTCCAATGATGCCGAGCGGGAGGACTTTCAGGCTCATTTCCACCTGCTCGATTCCACCACGCGGTGGGTGAGAAAGAGCATGAAGGCCAGGCTGCTGAAGAAGTACACCAGGTCTTTGGTATCGATCAGGCCGCGGACCAGGCGATCGTAATGGTCCATGAACGAGACATACGAAATGATTTGTCCAAGAGTCGTGTCGCCCAACAGCGCGCCCAGCCCGGAGATCAACCAGATGAGCAGCAACATGCCGAAGCTGAGAAACGCCGCGACGATCTGGTTTTCCGTGATGGCTGAGGCGAGCAGTCCCACTGAAATAAAGAGAGCGCCGAGCAAGGTCATGCCGAGATAACCCGTCCAAATCGGGTTCCAGTCGAAATCGCTGAAGAGCATCAGGACCGTCGGCACGAGGCCGGTGAGGCCGAGGAGGCTCAGGAACACGAGGAATACGCTGACGAACTTGCCTGCCACGATCTCATTAATACCGATCGGCGAGGTCATCAGAAACTCGAAAGTGCGCAGTTTGCGCTCTTCCGCAAAAAGCCGCATCGTCAGAATGGGCAGAATAATGAGGAGCACAAAACGCATGCTGGCGAAAAGATTCCTGAAGACCAGGTCGTTCAAGTTTAACTGGGCCTGGCCGCCCTGCATCTGCATGATCTGAATAGCTTGATAGCCGGCGTAGACCACATAGAGGTAGGACAAGAATCCGAAGATGAGCAGAAAAATGGCTCCGACTACATAGACCACCGGAGAGACAAAATAGCCGCGCAGTTCTTTGGCGATAATGGCCTGCACCGGAGTCATGAGGCGGTCTCCTGTGTGGCCTGGGGGAGTTCGCTCACTTGCTCAACTTGGGGCGTCATTCCTTCTTCATGGCGGGTCAGTTGCAGGAATACATCTTCCAGGGTCATGGAGATCGTCCGTAATTCGAGGAGCCCCCACTGATTGGCGATGACGAACCGGGCGACCTCATCACGCTTGTCCTGACCCAGCGCACATTCAAGGAGGAACGTGCCGGCGGACTGGCCTTGAAACACATTCAGAATGCCGGCAATGGATTGGAGTTTAGTCAGGCAGTTGTCCGGCGGTGTTTTGATCGTTACAGAAATCTTTTCCGAATGCCGGAGCCGGGCCGAAAGCTGATCGGGGGTATCTTCCGCGACGATCCGTCCGCCGCTGATGATGACAACTCGCTGGCAGACCGCCGTGGCTTCGGGGAGAATGTGGGTGCTGAGAATCACGGAATGCGACCCGGCCAGACTCTTGATCAAGTCCCGAATTTCAATGATCTGTTTGGGATCCAGCCCGACGGTCGGCTCATCGAGGATCAAGACGGGCGGATCGTGGAGGACCGCCTGGGCCAACCCGACGCGTTGACGATAGCCTCTCGACAGGTTTCCGATCAGACGATGGCGGACGCTGCCCAGGGCTAACTTCTCAATAGATTGATCAAGCGCCGTCGAGAGATTCTTTCCGACCATGCCGCGGAGCCGGCCGACGAAGGTCAGATATTCCGAGACGGTGAATTCCTGGTAGACCGGGGGCGTTTCCGGGAGATAGCCGATGCGGCGTTTCACTTCGAGGGGCTGGTCGGCGCAATCGAAGCCCGCCACTTTGGCCGTGCCTTCCGTCGCCGGCATGAAACAGGTGAGAATGCGCATGGTCGTAGTCTTCCCGGCGCCGTTCGGGCCAAGAAAAGCCAACACCTCGCCTTTGGCCACGGAAAACGTGACCCGGTCGATGGCCGTGAGATTCCCATACCGCTTGGTAATGTTCTGAACGTCAATCATGACTATGGTGTCGGGGTGATCAACTGTGAAGGAGTTTGTCGTACACTCGCACTGAACGAGCACATCGTCATCACGTTTCGGATCTTACTGAGTCCGCCGGGCTCAGTCAATACGGCACCGGCCAACACCGATGGCCGTCGATACCTGTAGAAGCAATCTTTACAGTTGGGGAATGACCTGCTAGAGTTTTTCCCCGCGTCGTCGAATACGATTCGTCGCTGACTCGATCATCGTCACTTAATTTTTCTCGCAGAGGAGGTCCGTGTGAAACAGATGGCTTGGGGTGCAATTCTATTGGGGAGCCTGGTGTGGTTAGGGGGGTGTGCGGCCAAGGGTGAAGAGGTGCCGATGAATGTGGGGATCACACCTGCCGCAACGTCGACTGTGGCCGCTCCCGTCAGCTCGGTCAAAGTGGTGGTGATTCCTTTCCAGGACGACCGGTCTGACCGCACCAAGCTGGGGACTCGTCACTCGCTCTGGGGTTCCGATCAGGTCTTTACCGTCAAGAGTGGGACGATTGGAGAAGCCACCGCCAAAGCGTTCGCCGACTATCTGACCCGTAAGGGATGGCGGGCGCAGTATGCGGCCTCTGCCAGTCAGACCGGAGGGGCGGATGTGGTGCTCTCAGGGAAGATTCTCGAGTTGTCGGCTGACGCGCATGGAGTGGTCGGATCCACGGATATCACTGCAAAGAATAAACTGACCGTTCAGGCGGCCAACCAGGCGGACGGGAGTTCGATCACCAGCACAAATAGCCACACGGGGAACTACACCGTGTTCTGGTATGCCCAGGAAGATGGAGAGGAACTGCTGAGCGAAGTGCTGGAACGGAACTTTGAAAAATTCATGAGTTCGACCAAATTTGATGGAGCGGCATTGCGCTTCCGTTAACAGCCATCTGTTCCGGGAAGCCGACTCCAGGTCGGCTTCCTGGGCTCTTGGTAGTCGTTTTGGCCGGTACTATCCCCCGGCTGCAGGTTGACTCTCCTCCCATGCTCCCTATATATAGCATTACCGCGTTCTCTCGAAGACATGCCGTTTCGTTCGTTCTTGTACCACCTGATTGTGAATGTGCAGGGGATCTCCCTTATACAAACGTAGGGGGTGAGGAGTACGCAGTCGGTATTGTTGAGGTCGGCAACCTCCCGTAGGCTGACACCTGTGAGCCAGACGTCCTAGCCTACAAGTGGAGGATCAAACGAAGATGACACACCAAATCTGTAAGACGCATCAGCGCGCCAGCCTTTCCGGGGTTCTCCTGGCCGCCCTCTGTGTATCGTTCGGGGCCTGCTCATGGGTGCCGAAGGGGGAAACAGGGCTGGATGTTGGCATTAAGGACCGGGGGATTGCTTCCTGGTACGGGGAGCAGTTTCATGGCAAACAGGCTGCCAACGGGGAGCTGTTTGACATGCAGGCCCTGACCGCCGCGCACCGGACCCTTCCGCTCGGCAGCATGGTACGGGTGGTGAATTTGACCAACGGGAAGCATGTCCGTGTTCGGATCAATGATCGCGGCCCCTATGTGAATGGCCGAATCCTCGATCTCTCCCAGGCCGCAGCCGTGAAGCTGGGCATGGTTCAAAACGGACTGTCTGTGATTCAATTGGAGGTCGTCGGAGATCGGCGTCCGGACTTTGTCCTGGCAGAAGAAGAGGCTCCTTCGACACAATCCGCTCTTCTCAGTGTCCATTATCTCGATCCGCTCGCAATCCGGGTTCCTCCCGTCTCCACATTGGGATCGCCGATCTCCTCGTCGGTGCACCGTCCTCGCATCCTGCCGACCGATGTGCTGATGCAGCGGCGTATTCGTCGTGTGCCGTCCTTCTTAGCGGCCGACCATACAGCCCATACCGAAAACATCACGCTTGTCATCGGATAGCGGCGGGAGTCGGCGCGGTTGACAGTGCCGGAAGGTCTCCTCTACACTGGGTCGTCAAAATTCAAGGGCAGATCACGCCCATTATCGATTTGAGGAAGAGGAGTCAGACGGCATGGCGAAGAAGACGGCAGGAGAATCCGAAGAAGCCAAGTTGAAGAAGAAGCTCACCACGAAGAAAGCGGATGATGGCGGAGCCGCAGTGCGGGCTTTGCGAAAGCGGTTGAAGCGGGAACAGCGCCGCCGCCGATCCTTGGCACTCAGGCAGAAGCATGCGGCAGGAAAGAAGGCCGCGACGCCTGCGAAGTAGTCCGGTCATCATTTTGTGCGAGCGAATGTTGTAGGATTGAACTATGGAACACCCCAAACAAGCATCCCCGTCCGCAGAGACCTCAGCCTCGCTTCCTGCCAGCGATGAGTTGGCGGACAAGGTGGCTGAAGACCTGGCGTTGACCCCTGCGGCTTCCCAGGAGCTCGTGGCAGCCGCTCCTGACCAGGTCATCCTGGAAGAGGAGAAGGTCAAGGACGAGATCGAGATTCAGATCGATCTTCTCAGCGATCCGGACTGGGTGGTGCGGCGTGAAGCCGTCATTACGCTCGGCGAGATGGGTGACGAGCGGTGCGTTGAGCCGCTGTCACGCGCGTTGCGCGACGGTGACTGGCAAGTGCGCGAAGTGGCCATTGAGGCGCTCGGGCAGGTCGGCTCCCCGGCCGTCGAAATTCTCTTGAAGCTGCTCCGCGACTGGGATGTGCGGAAGTACGCCATCTTGGCGCTCGGAAAGATCCGTGATGAACGGGTCTTGGATCCCTTGATGGTGCAGCTGCGAAACGACGAGTTCAAAGATGACGCGATCAATGCGCTCGTGGAACTCGGTGAGCCGGCGGTGCCGAAGTTTATCGCCGCGCTCAAGGACAAGGACGAGAGTGTCCGACAGAGCGCCGTATTGGGATTGGGCCGGATCAAACACAGCGAGTCGATCGATCCGCTTATCGCCATGTTGCAGGATAAAGACTGGTTTACCAGACTGATTGCGGCGGCTGCATTGGAATCGATCGGCGATGACCGGGGGCGTGAGGCGATCAAGCCGTTGCTCAAGGATCCCGATATGGTCGTGAAGATGCGTGTTGAGCGGATCCTGGCCAAGTGGAAGAAGCAGCCGGTGTCCCAACCGGCGAATGCCTAACCTACCGGCTCAGTTCCTTGTCCAGTCTCAGCTGGATCTCGTCGAGCCGTTTTATCGGCATCGATTTTCCCATTGCCACTTCTAAGCGTACTTCCCGCAATGTACTGGCCAACTCCCGCACCGCGTCGAGTGTAGGATCGGCCTTTGTCCCCTTCGTCGCGAGTTCCAAGACCGTCACCGCTTCCCCCAGCTCCTTCGCCGCATCCCCAAAGTTGCGATCAAAGAGGTTGGCCTTCGCTTGCACGACCCGTGACTTCGCATCCACCAGCCCCTGGCGGCGCCGCAAATCACGTTCAATGCCCTGCGTGGAATCCAAGACATTGCGTGACAGCTTGGTGATCGATTGCTGGAGATCGGTCACGGTCTGTTGGAGTGTGCCGACCGGGCGCTGACCGACAAAGTAGCCGGCCCCGAATGCAGCGGCGATCAGAATCAGAGTTCCGAGAAATTTGAGCATGGGCCTCCGGATGTTTATGGTCGACGTGTGGGTCGTGCGGCGCGTGAGGTCTGTTGCAATAGGCTGCCGGCTGCGGCGATCCGCACGGCCTCGTCGGAGTCTTGCAAACCCTTTAGGAGAATCGGGATCACGGGCCCGGAGAGCTTGCCCAAGGCCTTCGCGGCCATAAGCCGCGGGAGCGGTTGCTGATCCTGGAGCAGCGCTTGCAGCACCGACAACGCTTCCTTGTCTGACGTTGCGCTCAGTGCTTGGGCCGCGCTTCCGCGAATGGACGGGTCCGGGTTTCTCGCCAGATCGGTTGCCATGAGCAAAACCGATGAATCGCCGAGGCGGAGCAGGCTCTCCGCAGCGCTGGCTCGCACTTGCAAACTGGGATCTCTCGTGAGGGCCTGTAACAAGGGACGATTCTCTTTGAGCCCTAATCGGCCCAGGCTGCCGGCTGCCACACCGCGTACCATCGCCATTTCATCGCCCAGCGCATGAGTCAGCGGGGCGACTCCTCCGGGGGATCCGAACTCTCCCAGCGCTCCGGCTGCAAAGGCCCGCACGGATGGGTTGGGATCATACACAGCCTGACTGAGCACGGCCAGACTTGCCGGTCGTTTCAACCGGCCCAGCACGCCGATCGCGGCCATACGGACTTCGGCATCCGGCAAGGTGGCGGCATTCGTGATGTCGATGAGCATGTCGGTCTGGCCCATCTTATAGAGGGCCGCATAGGCGAAGATGGCCTCGGGTCCTTCTTCGGTTCTGCCGATTTCAATCAACCGTGGTTTCATCTCCATGACACGGGCATCGCCCAGCGCATTCATTGCGGCGATGCGGACGCTCGGCGCTTCGTCGTTAATGGCCCGTTTCAGCGCGCCTGATTTGGCGGCGAGACCGGCGCGTCCGATCGCTTCCGCGGCGCGTGCGCGCACCAACACCGAGCTATTCAGCAGGCCGTCTTCCAACAGCGGGCCGGTTTCCGGAAGGCCCAGCTCAGCCAGAACGGTGTAGGCCGCGATACGCACATGCTCTTTCTGATCGCGCACGCGACTGGTCACGAGGCTGAGCGCGAGGGGTCTGAGCAACGTCAGATCGTCCGGTTGGCCTTCAGTCTTGATACGAGGATACAAAGGCAGGGCTTCTTCTCCGCGCCCGAGCTTCACAAAGCTCTGGAAGGTCAGGCGGAGCATGTCTTTTGACGGCGTGGCGTCTTTGGGGAGCGCCTGAAAGCGTTGCACGATGGCCGGGTAGTCGCCTGCCTTAAAGAGAGCAAGGAGCTCTTTGTCTTGGGAGGAAGTCGTGGAGGTCGCGGCCAGGGTTTCAATTGGTGCGGTAAGGAGGAGAGGCAGACCAGCCATAACGGCGAAGCAGAATGCCACAGCTAAGGCACTCTGTTGCGCACGATATGGAAGTCCCGCCGCGGAAGCCTTTACCATGACGACGGCGTGCGGACAGCGGCTCCGCTGTACATCGTCTGGACGTAGTCCTTCACCATGCGCTTCGTGCAGAACTGAGGGGCGACAGTCCGGATACATTCCTTCACCATTTGGAGCCAGCCTCGCGGCGTGCCGTCGAGGTCGCGCTGATAGTAAAGAGGTACGACTTCTTGTTCAAGCAGGCGATAGAGCTCTTCCGAGTCATGGACATCCTGCTCGTGCTGGTCGGTCGAGGGCGGCAGCGGGTCAATGCCCCAGCCGTTCGCGCCGTTGTAGCCTTCTTTCCACCAGCCGTCGAGCACGCTGCAATTGATCACGCCGTTCAGCGCGGCTTTCATGCCGCTGGTGCCGCTGGCTTCAAGGGGGAAGCGCGGCGTGTTCAGCCAGATATCAACGCCTTGTACTAAGAACTTGGCCATGTGCATGTCATAGTCTTCGAGGAAGGCGATGTGGCCACCGAGTTTGTGATCGTTGCAGAAGTTCACGACCTCGTGAATGAAGTAGCGACCCGGCTCATCGGCGGGATGGGCTTTGCCGGCGAATACGAGCTGAACCGGCCGCCAATGATTTTGCAGCAGGCGCTTCAGCCGTTCGAGATCGCGGAAGAGTAACGTGGCCCGTTTATAGGTCGCGAAGCGGCGGGCAAATCCTATGGTCAAGGCCTCCGGATCGAGCAACGTTCCGCGGGCGATGACTTGCGAGGACTGCAGATGGCCGTTAATCCAACCGGTTCTGGCGCGCTCGCGGATAAAGCTCATCAGCTTCCGTTTCATGAGTTGCCGCACGGCCCAGAGTTGGCTGTCCGGAATATCGCTGACGCGTTGCCACATGGCCTGTTCGTCGCAACGCTCGGCCCAGTCCGGGCCGAGGAATTTGCCGTAGAGCAGGCTCATCTCCGGACCGATCCAGGTCGGGGCGTGAATGCCGTTCGTCACACTCTTGATCGGTATAAGGTCTGTCGCGAGGCCGGGCCAATGGTGCTGCCACATTTCGCGGGAGACCCGGCCATGTTCACGGCTCACGCCGTTCACATGCGCCGCCTGGTTCATGGCCAGCGCGGTCATGTTGAAACCCTGCCCGCCCGATTCGAGGGTCTCACCAAGGCGGAGGAATTCCTCGCGGCTCAACCCGAGTTGTTCCCAATAGCCGGCAAAGTAACGGTCCATCAGATGGTGCGGGAACACATCATGGCCGGCCGGGACCGGGGTATGGGTCGTAAAGACCGTGCTCTGGCGAACCAGTTCGCTGGCCTCTGCGTGGGTCGATCCCTTCTGGACGAATTCACGGATGCGTTCCAACGTCAGAAATGCCGAGTGCCCTTCATTGGCATGGAAGACGGTCGGATTGATCCCGAGTTCCCGCAGCATACGCACGCCGCCGATGCCCAGGAGGATTTCCTGGCAGAGACGAATTTCCTGGTCGCCCCCGTAGAGGCGCGCCGACAGTGCACGGTTCTCGGGGTTGTTTTCCGGGACATCGGTGTCGATCAAATAGAGCACGATGCGTCCGACTTCGACGCGCCACACCTGTGCCGCCACCGTACGATGGCCCATCACGACCGTGATTTTGCAGGGTGTGCCTGATGGGGTGAGGGCCGGGCGGATAGGGGACTCTTCGCGGTTGAACGGTGCATAGGCTGCTTCCTGCCAGCCTTCCGGCGTGATCCGCTGACGGAAGTAGCCTTGCGGGTACATGAAGCCGATGCCCACGAGCGGCACGCCCAGATCGCTGGCTTCTTTGCAATGGTCGCCCGCGAGGATGCCCAGGCCGCCGCTATAGATGGGGATGGAAATGTGCAGGCCAAATTCTGCCGAGAAATAGGCGACGGACGGGCTCTTCGGATGGCCGTACGTCTTGCCGTACCACGTGCCGTTGCCCAGACGGTATTCGTCAAAGCTTTTCATCACCGCCGAGTAGTGCCGGACAAACATCGGATCGTGCACGAGTTGCTGGAGCCGTTCGGGTTTCACTTCCTGGAGCAGACGAACCGGATTGTGATGGGTGAAGTACCAGAGAGTCGGATCGATCAGTTCGAACAGCTGCCGGGCTTCCAGTGTCCAGCTCCACCAAAGGTTTTGTGAGAGTTCGGCCAGACGGATCAAACTCTGCGGGAGGTGCTTGGGAATAGGATTCGAGTTCTCGATAGTATCCACACGGGCTCCTTTGCGTGAGACAATTTGCAGGATGCTGAAAAAGCCCCCCAGCGGCGTTCTCGCATCGCTCAGAGACTCAACGTACCGAAGAGTACGCCTCGCCTCTTCGATCGCTGCGGCCTGGCGGGTCGGCCTTTTTCAGTATCCTGCTGCCTATGAGGCTAACCCCGAGCATCTCCGCCGCACGGCGTGTGCTGGTCGGAAGGTTCGGATGGAGTGCTTCTGTGTTGTGAGAAGCGGTCAGGCGTGTCCGGTCTTGTGCCATGAGTTCCATTCCTCGGAGAATGCCACGGCGGCGTAGCGTTCGCCAAGGATTTTTGCAACTCGGTTCAGGTGCTTGGTGAGTTGCTGCAGCTCGGCGGGTGTAAGATCCCCGCGAAAACGCGGATGGAGGCCCCAGCGTGTTTCCACTTCTTCGCCGCTGACGTTCGACATGAGACTCACGAGCTTAATGTCCTGTCCCGTCGGACCTTTCTTGGCCGGCTCACCGTTGCCGGTGGCTTTTGCTGGTTGCTGAGTCGGAGTGGAGGGCGCGGCTGTAGGCGGCGCTTGTCCCTGCAGGACGGCGCTGACGGCGGGAATAATGGCGCTCGCGCACAGGGTTGCGGCGGCGATGACCTGGCCGTTCTGCGGGGCTCCCAGTGTCTGGGCGACGCGCTCTGCAAAGGCCTGAAAGAGTTCATTCTTCGGTTTTGAGTCTTCGGTGATGAGGAATTTGTATTTCTCGTAGAGGTCGCGGCTTTCCGCCACGGCGTTGCCGACCGTCAGGACGATTTCCATCTGGTCTGCATTGTTGCCGAATGCCGGTTCCAACACGGTCTTCAGTTGGGTGGTCACTGCGTCTTCCAGTCCGTTCATGAATTCCAACTGATCCTTGATCGGGATGTGCAGTGCCGTCAGCCGGTCGGTCAGGTTGAACATGACTTTCAGGAATTCGAGATAGATGCCCCACTCATCCTGCCGCTTCAGCTTCAGCGCCTGCTCCGGGGCATTGCGCTTCATCATCGTGACGGACTCGCCCGAGACGGCGAGCATGAGTTCGGCGAGCTGGCGAAGTTGCGCTTGGTATTCTTTGTTGGCGGTTCCCATAAGTGCTCCTGTTCAAGGAGCGCGATTATAGCGGAGGGATGTTTGGGGATGGAAGGGGTGGCTTCGGGGACTTAGCGCAGGGGGATGGCTCGTTGAGAAGGGGTTCGGCGGTGTGTTATACAGCCCAGCCCGCTGATTGGTATCATGCCGTTCGGCCTTCCCCCTGGTAACTCATGGAACGAGAAGTTAAAACATACGTTCTCAAACGCTCCGACGATGACTTGGCGCCGCGCAAGCTGTCGATCGACTATGCCGCGGCGTTGAACTCGCAACAGTTGGCGGCGGTGACGGCGGGGGAAGGCCCGTCGCTGGTGATTGCCGGCGCGGGCAGCGGTAAGACGCGCACGCTGGTCTATCGCGTGGCCTATCTGATTGATTCGGGCGTTGATCCCTCGAATATTCTCCTTCTTACGTTCACACGCAAGTCGGCGCAAGAGATGTTGCAGCGGGCCGGTGAGTTAATCGGGGCGCGCAGCGAGCGCGTGTGCGGGGGAACGTTCCATTCTGTGGCGAATCTGTTATTGCGCCGCTATGGCCGGTCGATCGGGGTGGAGCCGGGCTTCACGATCCTGGATCGCGGTGATGCGGAGGACTTGATCGCGTTGGTCCGGTCGCAACTCGGGTTGAATGAAAAGGACAAACGTTTTCCCCGCAAGGGGACGATCATGGAGATGATCAGCAAGAGCGAGAACACGCTGCGCTCGCTGGAAGAGATCATCCTCGACGAGTTCGGGCATTTTGCCGATCACATCGAAGATTTGAGCCGGTTGAAGACGGCCTATCAGGCGGCGAAGCGGCAGAAACAGTTGCTCGACTATGATGATTTGCTGGTGATGCTGCGGCAGCTGTTACTCTTGGACGAGACGGCGCGGATGACGATCTCACGGCAGTTTCGCTACATTCTTGTGGATGAGTACCAGGATACGAACCGGTTGCAGGCAGAAGTGGTCCGGAAACTGGCCGCCACCCACAATAATGTGATGGTGGTGGGGGACGATTCGCAGTCGATCTATGCGTTCCGCGGGGCGACGTTCAAGAATATCATGGAGTTTCCGCAACTTTTTCCTGGCACGAAGATCTATAAGCTGGAAGAAAACTATCGCAGCACACAGCCGATTCTGAATCTGGCGAACTGCATTATCGACGAGGCGGCGGAGAAGTATACGAAGCGCTTGTTCACACGGAAGATCGACGGGCCGTTGCCGTCGCTGGTGGAAGCGGCGGGCGAAAACACGCAGTCCCGCTTTATTGCGCAGAAGATTCTGGAGTTGCGTGAAGAGGGTGTGCCACTGAGTGAAGTGGCGGTGCTCTTCCGTTCCAGCTTTCATTCCTTCGACCTGGAA
>Ga0209079_10000292_pt1 | contig 21147 bp, 18 predicted proteins | sample PPLLaktember2015_2_FD_187259 | JGI IMG/M metagenome (GOLD analysis project Ga0209079, IMG submission 187259) | Freshwater sediment microbial communities from Prairie Pothole Lake near Jamestown, North Dakota, USA - PPLs Lake P7 Core (6) Depth... | ecosystem: Environmental > Aquatic > Freshwater... | reverse complement strand
ATCTGATAAGATGATGCAGCTGCCCTCGGCATGTCTGCACATAGAAGACTGATTTAAGGATTGCGTATTACAAAGAGCAAAAGACCTTACCTTCTACGCTGAACCTTTGCTTGCGTTTCAACATAGAAGGAATGACATCCCGCCATGATATTCCTCTGCGTCTGCATTGTGGTTCATCAGATGGTGATCTTCCCCTTCGTGATTTTCGAAACCAGCACATTCCCCCCCAGGACCACCACGAGGATCAGCACGGACAGCACGGAGGCCGCCTGCTGGTTGGAGTAGGTCTGCATCTCGAACAGGATGACGCCCAGGTTGTGCGTCTCGGGGCCATAGAGCAGGATGCTCATCGTCAACTCATAGAAGGTCGTCATGAACACGAGAAACCACGCGGCGATGAGGCCCGGCCTCACGAGCGGCAGGATGATGTCGCGGAAGCTCTGCAACCAGCTTGCCCCGGAGATCTGCGCCGCCTCCTCCAGCGAGAGATCGATCTGCTCCAGGGATGCGCAGACCGTGCGGACGGAGAAGGCCAGGTACTTCACGATGTAGGCCACGATCAGGATTGCGAAGGTGTTGTACAGGTTGAGCCCGAATTTGCCCGAGAAGGCGATGATCAGTGCCAGCGCGATGACCGTCCCCGGCGTGGCGTAGGGGACGGTGGCAATGAGGTCCGCCGCCCGGGCCAGGGGGCTCTTCACCTTCACCCGGTAATAGGCTATGAGGCTGGCCACCAGCAGGGCGAGGGTTGCCGCCACGATGCCCAGGAAGAAGCTGTTCCAGAAGGCCTCCAGGGCCGTCTTGAACGTCAGGATGTAAGCATAGTGCTCCAGGCTCAGGTTCTCCAGGGTGATCGGGTTCCCGAAAACCCGGACAAAAGAGGTCACCACGATGGCGCCGATGGGAAGGATCACCAGGACAAACCCCAGCAGCCCCGAAAGGATCAGGGCCGGCAGCTTGAACCGGCCCAGGGACACGGGCAGCACACGAACGCTCTTTCCCCCCACTAGGGTGTAACGTTTGCGGCTCAGAAGGCGGTTCCCGAGGGCCATGGTGATGACGGCGATGACCATGAGCACGACCGACAGGGCCGTCGCCTCACGCATCCCCGATGTCGTCCCCATGTAGACGTACTGGATGACCTGTGTGGAGAGCACATAGATGCGGCTGGGCATGCCGATCATGGCGGGGACCCCAAAGGCGGAGGCCGAGGCGGCAAAGACCAGCAGGCCCCCCGCAAAAAAGCTCGGCGACACCAGGGGCAGTGTGATGTCCCAGAACACACGCAAGGGGTGGGCGCCGCTGATGCGGGCGGCCTCCTCGAGGGAGTTGTCCATCTGCTCGAGGGCGCTCGCCACATTCAGGAAGGCCAGCGGGTAATAGAACAGGGTCATGACCCACACAAGGCCGGGGACGGTGTAGATGTCAAAGGGGCCGGGCACGTCGGCGCCGAAGGACTCAATCAGCATTTTGTTGATGTATCCCACGCCCGGAGTGAGCAGCAGGATCCAGGCAATCGCCCCCACGTAGGGCGGGATCACGTAGGGGATGAAGAAGAGGGAGCGAAACTGGCGCCTGTAGGGGAGGTTGCTGCGCACCACGAGCCAGGCAAGCCCCGTGGCGAAGATCATGGAGAAGAACATGGTGAGACCGCACACCAGAAGCGTCGTCACCACGGCATCCCAGTTGCTTTCCTTGCCGTAGACGGCGATGTAGTTCTGGAGGCTGATCTCCCCTTCGGTGCCCAGGAAGCTCCTCAGGACAAGAAGGACCAGGGGAAAGAGAACGAAGACAACGAGAAACAGCAGGGCGGTACCGATGACGAGATTGCGCGCGCTGAAGATCCTCCCGATCGAGCCCATGAAAGGCACCGCTCCAAAAGAGAAATCCCCGCCGGCCGCTCAGTGGCCGGCGGGGGAACGAACAGTCAATCTAGCGGAGAACCGTCTTGTCGAACCGTTCCTTGACCTTTTCCGGCTCCCGGCTGATGGCATCCCAGTCCATGGGCATGGCGAATTTGTTGATCTCGCCGATCTTCATGGCTGCATTGGCCGGCGGGGGCATGTCGGGCCTGACGGAGTGCATCCAGCCGGCAAGGATCGCCTGCTGGCCCTCCTTGGAGAGGAAGAAATCATAGACGGCCTTGGCCGCCGCAGGGTTTTTCGTCGTCTTCATGATGGCGATGCCGGAAGGGTTCACGACCGGCCCGTCGGAGGGGTAAACGAACCCCAGGGGCTTTTTCTCCCCGATTGCCTTCAGCACATTCTCCTCGAGCAGCATCGCCACGGCGAGCTGGCCGGAGAGCAGTTTCGTCTCCACGGCGCCATTTCCGGGCTCACAGGCGATCCGGTTTTTCCGGAGGGCTTCGAAGAAGGGCCAGCCGTGCTTCGGCGAGCGCACCAAGCCCGCTGTCCCGGCAAAAGCCGTACCGGACAGAAGCGGGTTCGGCATTCCCACCTTTCCCCGCCACTTGGGGTCTGCCAGGTCCCACCAGGTCTTGGGGAGGTCCTTGGCCGCCACGAGATTCTTGTTGTAGGCGATGCCGATGACGTTGATCCGCACCCCGGAGTAATAGCCGTCCTTGTCGAGCCACAGTGGCAGGACATATTTCGCGTTGGGCGATTTGTACTGCAGGAGCCTCCCGTCGCGCTTCAGGGTGTTGTAGTAGGCGGGATCGGCGATCATGATCAGGTCCGCCATGGAGCTACCCTGATCGAACTCCGCCACGAGCTTCGCGATCACCTTCTCCGAGCCCCCATAGAACCACTGCACGTCCAGCTCGGGGAACGTCTTTTTCAACACCGGCTTGAGCTGCTCGATGATGTGCAGATAGATGGAGCTGTAGATCATGACCTTGCCCTTGACCGGCTCCGCACCGAAGGCCGAACCTGCCGACACGGCGGACAGCAGGATCAGGCCCGCTGTCAGGACCGCCCATTTCGATCGCATGCGTTTCATTTCCCCTGCTCCTTGCTTTGTGTTTTGTTCTTCAGATGTGATGGTGATGATCCCTGCCGGGCCGACGATGGGAAGCCCGTTCCATTCCCCGGCACACAGCGTTTCCGCGATGTCTATATGAAAAAAACTGCCCCTTTGTCAAGGCAAGAGGACGAGGTCCTCCCTTCGCATCCAGAATAGCAGATCGGAGAGGTTCATGCGGTTCCGGACGAAGGGGGAAAAAGACACGGCCCAGCGGAATTCCTCGTCCGTCGTGGAGGGTTCCGTTTCCCCGGGCCTGCAGGGAAGGCCCGATTTTTTCAGCAGCGGTTCGAGCTCCCCGGCACGCAGTGTCACCCGTGCCAGGTCGCGCCGGATCTCTTCCCAGGAGTCAGCAAAGGCTGCGATCCGGGGACGGGCGGCGGCCCAGTGCTCGGCCTTTTTGCGATATTCCGACGAAAACTCCGCCAGGGCAGCCTCCATCTTCTCCCGGCAGTGATCCGCCGGGGATGACCGCGGAAGGGGGGCCGCAGCCATGCGCTCCTCCAGGACCCGCAGGGAATGCCCCAGGTCCGCATCCCGCCAGACGACGCCTTTGAGGCTCTCCACCGCCAAGAGCCGGTCGATGGTCCGGGCGCTTACGAGGGAGCCCAACGCAACCTGCTCCCCGTGAAAGACGAGATCCCTGCCGGCCGCAAGCCTCAGAAAATCGAGGCCGTGGCTGATGACGTGCTCGAAACCGGAAAGGGGCGTCGTCTCCCCGGCCGTGGACATGGAGATTCCCGCCATGGCCAGCGCCGCAGCGGTACAGGCTGTGGCTTCCTGCGGCAAGGCATCTCTCGCAAACCCGTCAGCGGCCTGGCGGATGCCCCCGGCAAATGGCTCCATGAGGCGGAAGGCCGACTCGTCATATCGTTCCATGACCCTCAGGCGGTATCCGAGAAGCCAGTCTCCGTAAGCGACAAAGCGGGCCAGCAAATCCCCGAAACCGGCCCGGGACATGCCGGGGGGCGCGCATTCCAGGAAGGGCCTCACCCAGAAAGCGGCGGAAACCGGCCTGGATTGAAGTGTGCGTTTGGCCCCATGGAAGTCGATGACGGCAAAGGCGGAGGTGAAGGCCGTCACGGTGAGGGCCGTGGGGATCGAGACGAAGGGAACGGTGATGTTCTCCATCTGCAGGGCGTGCTTCACCAGGTCGGTGATGCTTCCGGAACCGAGGACAACGGCAGAGTCCTCTTTTCCTTCCCGTACCACGCCGCGGATCCGCTCCAGGCAGGCGTGGGAGGCGTGGATGTCCTGGGGGGATACGGAAAGTTCGGCGGAAAGGTCCGTCCATCGGCAGGGGAGGCCTGCCTCACTCAAGAGTGCCCGGAACTCCCTGTCTATTTGCGCCGTCGGGCCTTCGGAGCATTTTTTTTCAACACCGTCCACGAAGACGCGAATCCGCGCGTTTGCCGGGAGGCACGTCTGAAACCAGCGGGAAAAGGCCTCCCGGAGTTCGCCCAGCGACTCGGCATAAACCTGGAGAGGCACCAGGGGAGCCTTTTTCGGGTCTTCCGGTATTTTCTCCCTTTCCAGGGTTTGTTGAAGGGTCTCAAACCAGCGGTTCATGGCATTTCGATCCTCGATCGGTGAAAGGCTTGCGCATTCTATCCGTTTTTTCTTTCCCTTCAAACGAAAAAAATTGTTCTTCCGGAAAAAATCGCTTAGAGTTGCAAAATTGAAGCTCGCCGCCCACAGTGCGTAGCTTCCCGGCAAGGAAAGAACCGGTCACGATTGCGCGCCCTGACCCCGCCGACAAGGCGGGGCCTGCGGGAAGCGCCCCCGATCATCGCGGAGGATTGCATGAAGCGGAGCCGAAAAATACTTTCTGCCCCCGAACGCCTGCCCGTCCTTGTGGATGACTGCCCCTGCACGCAGATCCGCTGCCACCGCCACGGAAACTGCGTGGAGTGCATCCGTGTGCACCGGACAAGGCAGGAGCACATCCCCGAGTGCCTCCAGGACATGTTCCGCAGCCGGGTAAAGGAACTTGCCGCCCTTGTGGAATACGACGTCCGCGATCTGAGGCGGACACCGGCATACTGGGATGAACGGCTCGGGAAGGAGCCCCCGTCCCCTTCGCGCGGGCCAGAGAAATCTCCGGCGAAAAAACAGTCCGGGAAACGTTCGGCGGCAAAAAGAAAGTAGCCGCAAGGAAAGAGGAAAAGACAGGAGCCCTCAAGGTCATCGACATTCCAGGTTCATGAAATAGGGGATCAGCCATGAGTACGGAAACGGCAGATATTCTCGTCCACCTGCTTGTGGCCATGGTCGCAGGCGGGCTGATCGGGCTCGAGCGAAGCTATTACGGACGGCCCGCGGGATTTCGCACCCATACCCTGGTCTGCATGGCGTCGAGCCTGCTCATGCTGGTGACCATCTACCAGCGCGACTGGTTCTCCGGGGCCATGATCGAAACAGTACGGATCGATCCGACCCGCATGGCCCAGGGGATCATGACGGGGATCGGGTTTCTCGGTGCCGGTGTGATCATGAAGGAGGGGGCGTCGATCCGGGGGCTGACCACGGCAGCGTCGATCTGGATTACGGCAGCAATCGGGATTCTGGCGGGGGTGGGCTTTTACAGTGCAATGATCGCCGTGACGATCCTGACCCTGAGTACGCTGACCCTCTACCGTTTCGTGGAACAGCAGCTCCCGATGCTCATTTACGTTCATACCTTCGTCCGTTTCCACCGGGCGCAGGCGATGACCGAACCTCAAATCCGGGCGCTGATGCGCGAAAAAGGGTTCGGCATCTCGAACCTGTGTTGCGCGGTCACCCACGACAGGAAGTTCTTCGAATACGACCTGGTCCTCAAGACCCGGAAGGAAGAGAACATGCGTCACCTGTCCCAATGCCTGGAACAGAACGACACGGTCATCGAGTTCCGAATTTCCCCCACCGGGGACTGAGTCTCAAAAGGGTCAGATTCAAGAGGCCGGGTCGCAGTTTGCCGCGGGGCGGGTTATCCAAGCATTCAGTCCGGGTATCCGGATCAAACTATACTAGGAGGGCGGTGCAGATGAACAAGGCTGAACTGATCAACGAGGTTGCAAAAGTGGTCTGCGTGAAGAAGGAGGCGGCGGCGGCCGTCGATGCCGTTTTCGCAGCCATCCGGAAGGCGCTGAAGAAGGGCGACAAGGTCGCCATCGCCGGCTTCGGGACCTTCGGTGTGGCGAAGCGGGCGGCACGGAAGGCACGTAACCCCCAGACGGGCGAGATGATCAAGGTCAAGGCGAAAAAAGTCCCGAAATTCACGGCGGGCAAGGCATTCAAGGATGCCGTGAAGTAAATCCGCCGGTTTCGGGGCATTGCGCCTGCAAACCAGAGAAAAAGGGGATCCGCATCACGACGGGGTCCCCTTTTTCTTTTCATGGGCGCGGGCCGGCGTTTATACCGCTTCCCGGGGCTCGACGCTCTCGGGCTTCGGCTCCACCCCGTACTTCTGCTTCAGGAATTGCTCCCCCGAGGTCTGGTAGAGAACATACGTCAGCACGTCCTCTTCCGATCTGGCCAGATTGCCAAGCCTGCGCCGGGCAGCATCCATTTCCGGTTTGAGGTGGTTCGCGGGCCTGTCCGTGATCCAGATTCCCTGCCCGGAGCCGCGCAATGCCATTTCGCGGACCTTCGGATCGATGCTTGCGGGTGTTTTCCCATAGAGCCCGAACAGCAGGTCGCGAAACTGGTTGCTGACGGTCCGGTATCTCCCTGCAAGCACATTCATGACGGCCTGCGAACCGATGATCTGCGAGGTCGGGGTCACGAGCGGCGGCATCCCCGCCTCTTTTCGAACCACCTGGATCTCCTGCTCAACCTCGGAAAGACGGTCCAGGGCATTCATCTCCCTGAGCTGGCTGACGAGGTTGGAGATCATCCCGCCGGGGATCTGGTGTTCGATCACGCTGTCGTCTATGAGCGACAGGGTGTTTGCGGCCAGATGCTTTTGATACCGGGGGGCGATGGATTCCAGGTATTTGCCGATCTCCAGGAGGCGGCTCATCTCCAGCCCAGGGTCCCGATCAGTGCCTTCCAGGGTGAGCAGGAGCGGTTCTACCGGCGGCATCGACGTCCGCATGGCGTAAGGGGCGACACAGGTGTCCACGATGTCCACCCCCGCCTCGACGGCCTTCAAGCAGGTCATCGATCCCATGCCGCTGGTGTAATGGGTGTGCAGGTGCAGGGGCACCCTGACGGCCTTCTTCAGCTCCGTGAAGAGTGCAAACGCATCGTAGGGGGCCATGATACCGGCCATGTCCTTGATGCAGATCGAGTCCGCCCCCATCTCCTCGAGGCTTTTTGCTTTGGAGATGTAATAAGACAGGTTGAATACTTCACCGCCGAGATGCCTCTCCGTGAGAGAGTACACGACGGCGCCTTCGAAATGCTTCCCGTTTGCCTTGATGCAGGCGGCGCCGGTCTCGATGTTCCGAAGGTCGTTGAGGGCGTCGAAAACGCGGAAAACGTCGATCCCGACCCTGCAGGCCCGGTCTACAAAGGCCCGAACGACGTCGTCGGCGTAGTGGCGGTACCCCACGAGGTTCTGACCTCGCAGGAGCATCGAAAGAGGGGTTTTTTTGATGTAGCGCTTCAGGATGCGAGGCCTCTCCCAGGGGTCCTCGCCCAGAAAGCGATGCATCGTGTCAAAGGTCGCGCCGCCCCACACCTCCATGGCCCAGAACCCGACCTCGTCCATCGCCTCGGCGATGGGGATCATGTCCTCCGTCGTCATCCGGGTTGCGTAGATGGACTGGTGGCCGTCCCGAAACGTGTTGTCCTGGATCTTCAGGGGATTTGGAACATTCTGCTTGATACTCATCCGGAGAGGCAACCTCGCTTTCCCTTCGACAGCATGTACGGTACCGACATGTGTAAATAAATATACCACATTTCTGCGAGTAGCCTCCACTGCCTTCGAATGATTCACCAGGTTATGGATTTCACAAAAAAAGGCAGGTCGAAATGACCTGCCTTTTGGTTTTCCGCTTACGCGGCTTCAGAAACTCGTCCGCTCACTTCACGAAGGGTGCCGGGATCGGGTAGATCGCGCGGCCGAAGACCGTGTTGCAGACGACGCCGCCGGCTACGTAGACGCCGATCCAGCCGGAGACGATCAGCAGCCATCCCACGATGGGCTTGCCCACAGAGGGGTCCATCTTGCCCAGGTCCAGGCCGACGATGCACCACAGACAGATGTCGATGAGAACAACGAGGATGAAGATGAGCTTATTGGACTTCAGGTAAGCAGGGGTCACGGCGGTGAGGAAGCCGGCCCCGGCCATCCAGGTCCATCCCTCGACGTAGGCATGGGGAGCCATGCCGAACTTGATCATGAGGAACTTGGCCAGAACGCTCAGCGAGGCGCCGAACATGAAGAAGGCCGAGAAGAACAGAAAGACGTTGCCGCCGGTGATGTTGTGATCCTTCAATTCCATGACGGCCGTCGTGTACTGGACGACACCGCCGCCGACGAGCCACGCAAAGAGTATGGGAAGGCCTTCGACCTTGACCCAGCCAAGAAATACGGCGCCGAAACCGAAGCAGGCAACCGCGAGGGCGCCCAGACCGGCGGGTGCGGGCGATGCAAAGGTGTGTTCTTGTGCCATGATAACGAGTCCTCCTTTTTTCCAGAATGAATTGATGAATGGGTAAATCGATGATGAATGATAGGAGCCTTGGAAAGCCTTTTGCTTTTTGACTTTCCCGCCTCAACGATCCGTTCTTTCACCTCCTTTCGCTCTGGATTGGCCCTTTGGAATAAAGAATGGCGATACCTTGCAGGTATCCGGGCTGCTTTGGTTTGCGTTACCCCGGCCTCGTATGCGGCTTTCAAAGATCGCAGGCGCTCGTTTGATACACGTGTCGGTTGTGCAGGATGAATGAGAGGAGAGGCACCCTGCACAACCGAAATCCTGAAAAAAATTTGGCACAGGATGAACTTCCGTAGAGCAAGGGCAATGCCAGTGCGATGGCCCTGATATCGACGGGATGCTGACTGCAGGTACGGCGTCGTGCGAAGGGATCGATTCAGCTTGCAGGAAGGGGTGTTACGGTTGATTATCGTTTGCAGGAACTGTGAGTGGGGGAAATGCTTCTGGGCTGCATGAGGATCGAATTGTGTTAATTATTTTAACAGGTGCTGACATTATGAACGTTCATTTTATCAACATGTCCAGCCTTTTCATCTGGTGATAGAGCGCCAGACGGGTAAGGCCCAACGCCCTGGCTGCCGCAGATTTGTTTCCGCCACTCCGTTCCAGGGCTTTCCTGATGAGAACGGTCTGGAATTCTCTCGTGAGAGCCTGGTAATCCGCCACGGACCTTTCATCAAGGAAATCGACCGGGTTGGGGGCAACAGAGCGCTTTTCGCTGCCGCTGAGTTTCAGGATCTCCGGTGGCAGATTCTCTGGCGTGATGACGTCAACGTCCTCAAGGATCATGATCCGCTCGATGGTGTTCAGCAGTTCGCGCACGTTCCCGGGCCACTCATAGCGGACGAGCAGCTCCCTGGCCTCGCCGGACACGGCCTTGACCGGCTTGTGGAACTCCCGGCTGTAGTAATGGATGAAGTGCTCGACCAGCGGCATGATGTCGGCCTTGCGCTCCCGCAGGGTGGGCAGGTGGATGTTGATGACGTTTAGCCGGTAGTAGAGATCCTGCCTGAAGTTGCCGCTTTCGACGGCCGTTTTCAGGTCCCGGTTGGTTGCGGCGATGATGCGGGTGTCTACTTCCAGGCTTTTTGTCCCACCGACCCTGCGGAAGGTCTTTTCCTCGAGCACCTGGAGGACCTTGGCCTGCAGCGCCGGGTGCATCTCCCCGATCTCATCCAGGAATACGGTTCCCCCGTGTGCCAGCTCGATGAGGCCCCTCTTCGGGCGCTTGGCGTCGGTGAAGGCCCCCGCCTCGTAGCCGAAGAGCTCCGTCTCTAGAAGCGTGGGGGGGATGGAGGCGCAGCTGATCTCCACGAAGGGCTGGTAGGCGCGCAGGCCGTTGTAGTGCAGGCACTTGGCCACGAGGCTCTTTCCCGTGCCGCTGGCCCCCTCGATCAATATGGTGGCCGCATCACTGGTGACCACCCGGGCCAGAACCTCCAGGACAGCCTGGATGGCTTCGCTGCGGCCGATGAGGTTGTGGTAGCCGTAGCGCTCCTTGTTCTTGTAGATGATCTGCTGGAATTCCCGGCGCAGGCAGCGGATCTCCAGGGCCGTCTTGACGATGGAAACGACAGCCCTCGCCGTCACAGGCTTGTGAATGAAATCGAAGGCGCCCAACGAGAGGGCCCTGCGGGTCGACTCGATGTCGCCGTAGGCGGTCAGCATGATGACCGTCGCGTCGGGATGGCTTTTCCTGAGAGCGCCCAGGACATCGATGCCGTCCATGTCCGGCAGCCGCATGGCAAGAAGCACGAGGTCGAATTCTTCCCTGTCGGCAGCTGCGAGGCATTCCGCAGCGCTGCAGGCCATGGCCACTTCGTACCCTTCGTCGATGAGCGCTCGTCCGAGCTCCTCATGGACCGGGTCCTGATCGCCGGTGACGAGTATTTTGTTCATGATACCGGCTCCTCCGGCGTCTGCAGGAACACGAGGGTTCCTTCATCCTCCCGGCGGGGCTTTCGGTCGAAATCCTGGCGTGGGGGGATTTTACCTCAGATCACCTGGCTGATGTGCATGGCCTTGAACTTGCCGCCACTGGCCTTTGCCGCCTTGGCGAGCTGGATCAGGCATCCTGGGCATCCTGTCACCACGATGGCCGCACCGGTTTTTTCGATGTTTGCCCGTTTCTTGTCGAGGATCGTCGAGGCGATGTCGGGGTAGTCCAGGTGAAAGGAACCTGCCCCGCCGCAGCACATGTCGGCCTCTTTCATCTCGACGAACTTGCCTGCCGCCCTGAGAAGATCGCGGGGCTGCTTCTTGATCCCCTGGCCCCGACCGAGGTGGCAAGGGTCGTGATAGGTGAAGGTCGTCTCCACCTTCTGCCGTGGCGTGTAGCCGACCTTGGCAAGGTACTCCGTCAGGTCCATCACCTTGCGGCTGAAGGCGGCCGCACGGTCCTGCCACTGCGGGTCATCGGCGAAATAGGATGCAAGGTGCTTGAGGGTGCCGCCGCAGCTTGCGCAGTCGCTCACGACGAGATCGGCGTCCTCGTAGATCTGGATATTCTTCCTGGCAAGTTCCAGGAACTCGTCGCGAAGGCCATGGGCCAGGTGCGGCAGTCCGCAGCAGACGTTGTCCTTCACCAGCGGTTTCGTGGAGGTCTTCAGGATCTCGAGCGTCTCCTCCGCGGCTTCGGGGAACATCATCCGCATTCCGCAGCCCTCGAAGTAGGCCACTTTGCTTGCCGCCGTGACGGCCACGTCCGAAGGGGGCGCTTTCCGCCCCAGAGCGGCGGGCCCGGAGAAGGCAGCGAGGAAATGCGCCCGCGTATACTCTTCCGGCACCATCCCGTGGGGGAAAACGCTGTTGAGGCCGAGCTTGCGAAGAAGCGCAAGGGTTTTCGCCGTGAGCGTCACCATGCCGCGGCTCTTCAGGATGCTGCCCATGGCCTTGTACTTGGTATTTGCCGCCCCCGTCTTGTTCACGAGGTACTGGCGGATGTTGATCATCGCCTCGTCGGTCGCGATCTTGCTCGGGCAGGTATCGACGCAGGCCCTGCACAGCAGGCAGAAGTTGACCTTGGCCAGCATCTCCGGCGTGGGCTCGAGGCCCCCCTCGGCCAGGGCCCGTGCGATGACGTTCTTGCCCCGCGCGCTGGAGGATTCAACATTTTTCGCCTCGAAGAGGGGACAGACCGGCAGGCAGGTGCCGCAGCGGTCGCACTGGCTGACAATTTTTTTTGCTTCCTGAAGCAGTTTGTCGTCCGAACGTTTTGTCATGGCGTCTTCGTTTCCTCTTTGCTGCTTACCAGATCTTGCCGGGGTTCAGAATACCCTTCGGGTCGAGGGCCTGCTTGACGGCGACCATGGTCTTCACGCCGGACTCGCCGAGCGCCTTGGCGATGTAGGGCCGCTTGGTGATGCCGATGCCGTGCTCGCCGGACAGGGTCCCGCCGACGGACAGTGTCGCGTCGAACAGATCCTCGACGGCGTGGTGGACCCGCTCCTCCTCCCCGGGCTTGCTCAGGTCGCAGAGAATGGAGGGGTGGATATTGCCGTCGCCGGCGTGGCCGTAGACTGCGATGGTGAGCTTGTGCTTCTCGGCGATGGCCGCGATCCGGCGCACCACCTCGGGAAAAGCGTCCCGCGGGACCGAGATGTCCTCGCCCAGGCGGTTCGGCAGGATGCTGGCGATGGCGGAACTGATGCCCCGCCGGATGGCCCACAGCTCGTCGGACTCCTGCTGCGACTGGGCAATGCGGAACTGGTAGACGCCGCACTCCCTCGCCACGGCTTCCATCCGTTTCGTCTGCAGCGCGAGGGCCTCGTCGTCCTCGCCGTCGATCTCGATGACGATGCAGGCGCCGATGGCCGGGTCGTGCTGCGTCTTGCGGTGCTTCGCCACGGCCTCGAGGCAGAAACGGTCCATAACTTCGGCTGCCGCCGGAACGAGACCGGACTGCAGCATGCGGTGGACCGCCGTGCAGCCGTCGTCGAGGGTGCGGAACATGAGCTGCAGCGTGCCGCGCTTCTTCGGCATGGGAATGACCCGCAGGAGCACCTTGGTAATGATGCCCAGCGTCCCTTCGGATCCTGTGAAGAGGCTTGTCAGGTTGTAGCCCGTCACGTTCTTGATGGCCTTGCCGCCCGTCTGGAGCACCGTGCCGTCGGAGAGCACGACCTCGAGGCCCATGACGTAGTTGGACGTGACCCCGTACTTGACGGCCCGCATGCCGCCTGCATTCTCGGCCACGTTGCCGCCGATCGTGGAGAATTTCCAGCTTGCCGGGTCCGGCGGGTAGAAGAGCCCCTTGGCGGCACAGGCGTTGTACAGATCGATGGTGCGGACCCCCGCCTCGGCCCAGACCATCATGTTGTTCACGTCCAGCTCGATGATCTTCATCATGCGCTCCAGGGAGAGGGAAATGCCCCCCTGCACGGGGATGCTCCCGCCGGTGCGGCCCGTTGCCGCGCCCCGGGGCGTGACGGGGATTGCGTGCTCGTATGCGACGGCCATGACCTTTGACACTTCCTCCGTCGTTGCGGGCCGGACGACGAGGTCCGGCTTCTTTGCAGGCAGCAGCGGCACGAAGGATGCGTCGTAGGAGTAGCCGAAACGGTCCAGGTCGGAATCGAGGGCGTTTTCAGCCCCCACGATACCGCGGATTTTTTTCTTGATGTCTTCCGTGATCATACCGCTTGCCTCCCGTGAGGATCTTATCTGACGGTTTATCCCGATCGCAGCGCACTGGCCAGGATTGCCTTTTTGAGACTGTGCACTATATGGGAACCGGACTTTTCTGTCAACGGTGCTTGTCCGCCCCCTGGGGCGCGGTCAGCCTGGGAATCGTCATCCCCCCGTCCATGATGAAGGTGACCTTCGCGCCGGGGCCCTTCTCCCTGAGGGCCTCTTTCAGGGCCTCGGAAACGCTGTCGAAGGGGCGCATGTGGGCCTTGCTGATCAGGTTTTTATCCAGGGGGGTGACGGCCCACATCTGGGCCTTCACGCCGATCTCGGCCATCTTGCCCGCCTTGTGATAACCCAGCTTGTATTCCCGGTCCAGCTTGTCGATGACGGCCTTGCAGCTCGTCTCGGAGCTGAGCAGATCCATGAAAGCCTGCGAGCCGATCCCGCTGCGGCATGCAGAAACCAGGATGATGATCCCGCCGTCTTTCAACGCCGTTTTCCCGTTGTCCAGGGCCTTCTGCGACTGGTAGAGATCGATGTCGTTGGGCTCCTGGGCAACGGTCACGACGATCTCGGCCAGCCGCTTGATCGGGACGACAAAGACCTCATCGGCCTTCGCAAGCAGCGAATAAAAGGATTCCTTCAGGTCCCCGGCCGCTGTGGCGTAGACCCGGTGCTCGCCGTCCAGGACGGTCATGATCGCGAAGATGTTGAGTTTTTCCAGGAGTTTTTCGGCGTCGTCGAACTCTTCCGCAACGGGGTTTCCTTTCAGGACCATGGCCTGGGCGGCCCGTGAAATGGCCAGCCTGTGATTGGCCGTGATAAAGTCATAGCCGGCGACCCCGGGCATGAAGCACTTGCGGCCCCCGGTGTATCCGGCAAAGTAGTGCGGCTCGATGCTCCCGATCGGGATGATGGCATCTGCATCCCTGACGAGCGTGTTCAGCATCATCTCGTTGCCGTGTCTCGTTTTCCCGAGGGAGAAGCACTCGCTCTTTTTGGCATCGTGGACATGGACCCGGTCCTTCAACTCCCCGTAGAGCTTCCCGAAGATGAAATCGTACTCCTCCTCGGTCGGTGCCCGGTGGCTTCCCGTCGCGATGATCACCTTGAAGTTCTTGCCTTTCAGCATCGGGTAGATGATTTCAAGGACCCTGCCTGTCGGCGTCGGCCTCGTTGCGTCATTGACGACCAGGAGAATGTTTGCGCGGTCCTTCAGGAATGCAGCGAGGTCCGGGGACTTGAGCGGGTGGAATATGGCGTCGCTGAGCGTTTCCATCTCATCGGCGGTCTTGACGGTATTGGGAATGATGACCTGCTCGACGTTGCCGTCAGCCAGCTCTACCGTATCGATTGCGTCACCATAAGGAATCTCTATTTTCATCGATGCCCCCCGTTCATGGGTTCGTTTGATGAGACTCGCGCCAGGGTTGTGAACATATGGGGAAGACCACGTCCTGTCGGTTCTCGTCTCTATAGCACAAAACCTTGGAAACCTGAAAGTCCTGATGAATCCCCTCGGGGCCTCAACCGTGCGCAGGGCCCGGCAATTCGCGCAAACCGGGGAATCGCCGATACTCACCCGCCTCTCGACAAATTCGGACGCCTGTGTTAATTCGGGGGACCCGAGCTTTCCGGGCCCATTTGTAGGGTCCGGCGCGTTCGGTGCTCGAATGACAAAGCGGGAGGCGCCCATGATCAGGACCCGTATCACCGAGATGTTCGGAATCCAATACCCCATCCTCTGCGGGGCCATGATGTGGCTGTGCAAGCCGCCGCTGTGTGCGGCCGTCTCTAACGCCGGGGGCATGGGGAACCTCACGGCGGCCAACTACGAGACGGAAGATACCTTCCGGGCGGCCATTCGCGAAGCCCGGACGCTTACCGGCAAACCCTTCATGGTCAATGTCACCATCCTGCCGTCGGTGCGCATTTCCGGCGCCCACCACAAGATGTACCTGCGGGTCTGCGCCGAGGAGCAGGTGGCCGGCGTCGAGATCTCCGGCGCCCCCATCGACAAGGCCTGCGGACCTGAATTCATGGAGATGCTCCGCAAGGCCGGCGTACGCATGTTTCACAAGGTAGGCTCCGTCCGCCACGCCCTTCACGCCCAGGAGGCCGGCTACGACGGCATCTACGCGGCCGGCATCGAGGAAGGCGGGCATCCGCTCAACGACGATGTGACCACCATGGTCCTCACCCCCCGGGTTGTCGAGTCCGTCTCGATTCCCGTGGTCACCGTCGGAGGGATCGCCGATGGCCGCTCGCTTGCGGCGGCCCTCATGCTGGGCGCCGAGGGGGTCATGATGGCCACCCGCTTCATGGCTACAAAGGAGTGCCAGGTCCACGACAACATCAAGCAGGAGATCGTCCGCCGGCAGGAGCAGGACACAACACTCATCTGCAAATCCATCCACCTGCAGGCCCGGGCCCTCAGGAACAAAAACGTAGAAGACATCCTGGCCATCGAGAAGCGCGGCGGCGGCTTCGAGGAGATCCTTCCGCTCATCATGGGAAAGCGGATCAGCGAGGCCTGGGACACGGGAAATGTCGACCTGGCGCCGATGATGGTGGGGCAGTCCGTGGGACTCGTCCGCGACATCCCCACCTGCGCGGAGCTCCTGGAGAGGATGTCCCGCGAGGCCGAAGAACGGATCGCGTCCGTCCAGGGACGAATCCGGTAAAAAGGAAAAAGGGGACAGTCCCCTTTTTTCCTTTTGCTCACGCCATCTGCTGCCGGGCAAGGCCACCCAGGGTCTCGAGGGCACGCTCGACCTTCGGCGAGAAGTGGGCGGCGTTGAGCCTCAGGAAATTCCGATACTTGCCTGAGTTCGAGAAGATCGGGCCGGGCGCAATCGATATCTCTTTTTCTCTCGCCTTACGGAACAGCTCCAGGGAATCCACGCATGCGGGAAGCTCCACCCAGTAGATGAAACTGCCCTCGGGCCGTGTCGTCTTGGTCCCCTCGGGGAAGTGCCGCCGGACGGCCTCGAGCATCTGCCCCAGCTGCTTTTCATAGATCCGCCTCACCCTGCGCAGGTGGCGCTCGTAGCCCCCGCTGGCCAGGAATTCGGCAACGGCCATCTGGGTGGGAGAGGCCGGGGCCAGCGTGTTGATCATGCGCTGGTGTTCGATCTCCCTCCGGTAGCGGCCGGGCGTGACCCAGCCGACGCGGTATCCCGGCGCAAGCGTCTTGGAGAAGGAGGAGCAGAGCACGACAAGCCCCTCCTCATCGAAGGACTTTGCCGCCCGGGGCCTCGTGTCGGAAAAGGAAAGATCGCCGTAGATGTCGTCCTCGATGAGCGGGATCTGCTTTTCGGCGAGCATCTTCACCAGGGCCTTCTTCCGGTGATCAGGCATGGAGCTTCCCGTGGGGTTGCTGTAGTTTGCGCTCACCAGGCAGGCCTTCACGGGCGTCTGCTCCAGGGCATACGCCAGCGCCTCTAGGCTTATCCCCTCTTTCGGGCTCGAGGGGATCTCCACGATCTTCAACCCCATGGCGGCCATAGCCTGCAGGTGGTTGAAAAAGAAGGGCGATTCGATGGCCACGGCGTCCCCGGGCCTGCACAGGGCGCGAAGCGTTATGGCGATCGCCTCGTGGCAGCCCGTGGTGACAACGACCTCATCGGGCGTCAGCGGGCAGCCGGCCTGGATCGCCCGCTGGGCGATCTGTGTGCGCAGCGGCTCGTAGCCGTTCGAGAAGATATAGGAGACACTCGTTGCATCCTTCATCCGCACGACGGAGGCAAGGATCCGGTTGAGCTTTCTTGCGGGCAGCAGATCCACGTTCGGTGTCGCCATGCCGAGGTTGACAAAGGACGGGCTCGAGGCATCCTTCACGATGATCCGCGCAATCTCGCTGATGCTCGCTTCGGCCGGTTTCAGCTCCGACCTGGAAAGCTGCGGTTCCGTGACCGGCTTCAGCCGCGGCGGCGAGACGTAGTAGCCCGACTGCGGGCGAGCCTCGATGAGTCCCCTCACCTCCAGGAGGCGATAGGCCTCGAGCGCCGTCGAAATGCTCACCTTCATGGAGCGGCTGATGTCCCGGATCGACGGGATCCGGTCGCCCGACCGGTAAGTGCCGTGCCGGATGAGATGATCCATCTTCCCGGCCACTTCCTCGTAGAGAGCATTCGCTTTTGTTTTCATGTCCGGTTCGCTTTCCTGCAATAGATCATAGGGTTCCCCGCAGAAACCTGGAAGACACAGTTGCACTGTTTTGTTACCATAACAGTTTTAAAAAACAACAACTGTTTGCCTAACAAATCAGGTTGGTGAATCTGTTTTCCTCTTCTCGCTTTGTCTATACTCGATCCCGTCAAGGCGGGGCTTGCTGAAAAGCCGGCCGTTTCGACCACATCTCATGACAGGGTGGGCGCGATGATGAAATCAGGTAAAACGTACAGGTTGTGCAGGGATGAACTGATCCGGCTGGACGGTGATGTTGCGGGCAGGGTCGTCTCGTGCAGGAAAGGGGTGTTGTGGCTGACCCAGACGGGCAACCCGGGGGATCATCTGATCCGGGCAGGCGAGGCCTTTGCAATCGACGGGCCCGGCGTGGTCCTGGTCAGTGCCCTCGAGGAATCGCTTTACACCGTATCGGGGGGAAGGCGAAGTCTCCTCGTTGCGGCATGGCCCTTCCTATCGGCTATCCCGAGAATGGCGCGCCGGTTCGAAGCGGCGAAAAAAAACCTTTTGACTTGACGATCGGCGCGTTGATCCTTATCCTCTCCCTGTGCCGTTCCTGTTCTGAATCACATAAAGGGTAACCGGAAATGGATATTACCTCAGCGATCCTGATCATCCTGGGGCTTGCCCTCTTCGAGTCGATCACCAGCATCGACAACGCAATCATCAACGCCGAGGTCCTGCAGGGGATGCAGCCCCGGGCGCGAAGGTGGTTTCTCACCTGGGGGATTTTTATTGCCGTCTTTCTTGTCCGCGGGGTTCTGCCCTGGCTCATCGTCTGGGTCATGACGCCGGGACTGGGGCCCTGGGATGCCTTTACGGCGAGTCTCACTGGCGACCCGGCAGCCCTCAAGGCCATCCAGGACAGCTCTCCCGTCCTGCTCATGGGGGGCGGGGTCTTTTTCGTTTTTCTTTTCTTTCACTGGATTTTTCTCGAGCCGAAAAAATACGGACTCCCCGTCGAGCGGATCTTCGCCCGCCAGGGGGCCTGGTTCTATGCCGTCGTTTCCATCGCACTGACGGCCATCGTCTGGTTTGCCCTCGATGACAGTCCGATGCTTGCCTTCGGGGCTGTCGTGGGCTCGTCGGCCTTCTTCATCACCCACGGCTTCAAGCGATACGCCGAGGAACAGGAAGCGCGCCTGCTCTCCGGCGAAGCGCACATGTCCGACATCGGCAAGATCCTGTACCTGGAGGTGATCGACCTGACCTTCTCCATCGACGGCGTCGTGGGGGCCTTCGCCTTTACCCTGTCGGTTCCATTGATATTGCTCGGAAACGGGATCGGCGCCATCGTCGTCCGGCAGCTTACGGTCTACGGTGTGGACAGGATCAAGAAATACGTCTTTCTCAAGAACGGCGCCATGTACTCCGTCTTCGTCCTGGGCTGCGTGATGCTCGCCCACGGCTTCGGCTACCACGTACCCGAATGGCTCACGCCTGTGGCGACGTTTTTCATCGTCGGCTACTTCTTCTTCAAATCCCGCTGGCAGGCCAAGAAAGCCAAGGCTTAGCTTCTTCGTTCCCTCCATCAACTTTCCATGACATGGCGCTCCCCTGCAGCTGCATAGTCCGCAAAGGGAACTGCCACGCCTACAATCCAATTATTTTAATCAGTTGAAGCTAAGGTGAAATTTACTTGCAATTAGAACATATATTCTAGTATTAATATTCATTATGGGGCGCAAGGCACATTTCAAACGGGATGAATTCATGGATGCAGCGCTGAGGTTGGTAGCCCAAGGAGGGCCCGGAGCTCTCACGGTCTCCGCACTGGCAGGCGGCATGAAGGCGCCGATCGGGTCCGTGTATCACCGCTTCCCGTCCCGCGATGTGCTCCTTGCGGAGCTGTGGATCAGGGCCGTGGAGCAATTTCAGCGTGGATTTCTCGAAGCCCTTGCGTGCAACGGGCTGCTTGCATCCCTTTACACCGCAGAGTGGGTTCGCAAACATCCGAACGAGGGCTGCCTGTTGCTTCTGTACCGCCGTGAAGAATTGCTTTCCGGAGACTGGCCTGAGCATCTGAAGGATGACGTTGTGCGCCTGTCCCGGGAACTGGATTCAGGAATCCGCTCCTTCGCCCAAAAACGCTTCGGAAGCCTCACGAAGGAATCACTTCGCCGTTCCACGTTTGCCCTTGTCGATGTGCCGCTTGCAGCCGTCAGACAATACCTTCAAGAAAGGCAGCCACCACCCGGCATCGTCGATGAGCTCATTCGTGAAACCTATCTAGCCATCATAAGAGGGGACAAATGAGGATATACAACAGGCATGAAAGAAGAATTTCCGCTCTCCCTGATGAGATGGGCAGCCTTCTCGACAGCCTTTCGGGGCCGACGGACAGGCTTTGGCCCGCCGACGATTGGCCTGCCATGAAGTTCGACACGTCGCTTAGGGAAGGGGCCAGGGGCGGTCATGGCCCCGTGCGGTACCGCGTGACAGAGTATGTGCCGGGTCGCCGGGTCGTTTTCCAGTTCGAGGGCGAGGGATTGACGGATGGCCTCGATGGCCGGCATTTCTTCGAGGTGATTCCCCAGAAGAACGGTACGCTGATCCGGCACGTTGTCGATGCCGACTGCGATCTCCGCATGTGGGCAAAGTGGCATATCCTCATCGGGCCCATGCACGACGCCTTGATCGAGGACGCCTTCGACCGGGTGGAACAGGGACTTCATGGAGGGTCTGTGAAGCGATCCCGGTGGAGCCCCTGGGTCCGGCTTCTGAGAAAGATGAGGGGGCGAAAGGCAACCAGTCGGACAAGAGATCACTGACCGCAGACCACCCCAGACGATCTGAACAGAAAGCCCCTCCGGTTCGAGGGGCTTTCATTTCCGGGGCATGCCCCCACGCTGTTTGATGCTCAGCTCATCAGCACATCTCGCCAATGGGGCAGACGGCTATGCAGTTGAAACAGGTGTACTGGAATCCGATGAAGGATGCCTGATAGAGGCTCATGAGCAACGGGTCCTTGAGGAGGGCCTGCTGTTCCTCCGGCGATTTCCCCACGAATTTCCGCATGTAGCCGATCATGGCCGGGATCCCGAACGGCTGGGACGCCCTCAGGCACTTCAGCTCTTCCGTTCTTCCCTCTGTGTCGAGGGCCTTTCCCGGGCAGGCATCGACGCAGAGGCCGCAGTCATTGCAGAGATCTTCCTTCAGGGGCTCATCCGAGGTGAGCGGCAACTCCGTGAGCAGCCCCGTGAAGCTCAACCGGGACCCGAAGCGGGGGTGGATCACGAGGTTGTGCCGGCCGAAGACGCCGAGGCCCGATGCCACGGCCGCGTGCCTCAGCGAGATGTCGCCCACAAGTCCCAGCGTCGGGGCCGCCATGTTGAGGGGGTACGAGGACAGCACGGGGGATGTTTTCTTGCCCGTCCTCCCCTCGATGAACCGCGCCATGAGGTAGAGGTGGCTCTTCGAGGTGTCCATCACCGCCATCCGGCCGGCGATGTTGAACCGCGGGTTTGTGCTGTCGAGGGCCCCGTCGATCATGCGGTGGGCGATCACGATGATGGACCTTGCCTTCGGCAGATAGCTTTTGGGGTCCGGGGACTTGGGTGACTTGTAGTCCTCGAGGGCGACAAAGCCGACGGCATCCACCCCGAGGTCCTGGCCGTATTTTCGGATCTGCTCCTTATCCATACTCACCGCCCGGCAAGGGTTATTTTTTGAATTTCTGATGGAAACCCTTCAGCACGCT
>Ga0209079_10000291_pt1 | contig 21189 bp, 39 predicted proteins | sample PPLLaktember2015_2_FD_187259 | JGI IMG/M metagenome (GOLD analysis project Ga0209079, IMG submission 187259) | Freshwater sediment microbial communities from Prairie Pothole Lake near Jamestown, North Dakota, USA - PPLs Lake P7 Core (6) Depth... | ecosystem: Environmental > Aquatic > Freshwater... | reverse complement strand
TTTGTGGTTTTTGGAAAACGCGTTCCTCTATTTTTTCACCTGGGACATAACTTGGATGTGGATAAAAATGGGTTTGTTCAAAGTGCCAGGGTTTATTCGCCGAACCGCCGACGGTAACTGGATGCTACAGCTGGCGGAAGTTGATAAGACTATCCCTAACAGTTGGAAGCTAAACATGGGCAAAGACAAAGACGGCAAACCAATCATCCTAACCTATGAGGTCAAACGCGGCGGCACCGGCGTAGGCCCGATGAAAGTCCGCCTCGGACTAATAAGCGACATCAACAGCGGCGGCAGCATGGTAGACTTGGACAGCCTACTGCAAGGAGGCAGCACCGGCGCAACCCCCGCATATGTTACCAGCATAGAAGAAGTCAGCTTCGCCAAAGGCGTAGTCACCACACTACGAAAACAAGAACCCCGCGGCACTTGGCAGTTCATCCGCGAAAACCTAACATCCATAATGATAATATTCGGTATAGTATTAGTCGGCACCATCGTCTTATACGACAAAATATGGAGCAGCCCCGCCGCATGGGCCACAGCCCAAGCATGCGAAACAGAAAAAGGGATAATACTGGCTAAGTTGGCGGCGACGGGCGCAGACATTAGCAGCATAGTACAACCAGCCCAGTCGGTGACATCAACCACGCTGCCAATGGTAAGCCAAGTGGGAGGCGTGATAAAATAGGATGGCCGCCGACGCCGGAGCCGGATACAACGAGTTCATCCGCCAAAGCGGAACATACATAAACCTGAAAATCCAGGAATACTATGTTTTGACCGGCCCCTTATTATCGTCTGCGGTCTTAAACCATTTTCAAGGGAACAAAAAAGAAGAGAACCGCAAACGCAGAATAGGCATAGAATACTTTATCCAATGTCTTAGCCTCAGCGAAAACCTCCCAAACATCAGAAAAGAATTGGATGAGGTGAAAAACAAAGATTTCAAAGACACCGCCGACCTACAAAAACAATTATTTAACGCTTTGACGGGGCGGACCCCTAGCACAGAAATATACGATAAATGGCGGGTATACTCTTATGTGCTGGTGAAAAGCGGCCTTATCAAAGTCTTAGACAAAGACGATAACCCATATAACAAGTTTAGGAGGTAAAAAAAATGGAGTATGAAGCGGAAATATTCGGTGTGCAAACCAGCAAAGAAGGCATAGTGGTTTCGTTGATTATCAAACCGTCCCCGGAAGAAAACGCTAAAGAATATAATTTCCACATTACCCGCATACACCCCGGCACATGCACCTTAACACAGCTTATTGATAGTAAGGAAGTAGAGGATGAACCAAAAAAAGAATAAAAGTTTTTGGGTGCGGTTCGGCGAATTTAACGACCAATACTTTTACAGCCACCCCGAATGCCCGATGTGCAAACGCTTTGAACAAATGCGCCTAATACTCGCCATCTTAATAGTCATAACCAGCCTAACCTATTTGACAATGTTCATGGAAGGGATGGAAAGCCAATGCTGCCGCAAAGTCGCAGAAATAAACAAACGGGTAGCCGAAATAACCGGCAACCAAGGCGGCAGCTACCTAACCTCAGACGCTAAACTAACCACTTGGAATACAACCCTGATAACCGAAGAAGACGCTGCCGCAATAATAGCCAAAACACAAAATGAAAACCACATCAAAGCCACTATTGGGAATATTACTGTTAATAATATGTAGCGGATGCTTACGGCAAACCCCGCAAACGCCGCAACCCGCAGCCATAGATTATGCCCGCATACAAATACCCACCACCACATCTACGACTACGACAGCCACTACGACTTCTACAACCACTACGCAACCAAAAACAGAGCCTTCCACGACAACAACCACATCTACTACTACGACGACTACAACCACTACGTTAAGGCATCTTAAGGATGTTTTGCCGTCAAAAATCAAAGTAAACCCTGGCTGGCAGACCTGCGGCAAAGACCGCGACTGCATCATAGTAGACGACTGCTGCGGCATCGTAGGCGGCTACAAATACACCATAAACGAGTTCAGCGGCGCAGAATGGGGCAACTTCATGTCAAACTGGTGCCGCAGCAAAGACCACCGGATGGGCTGCGGCTGGAAACTAAACGACTACGCCAAACAACCCCGCTGCATAAACAGCACATGCGTACTAACCTATGGTGGCATGGACGTAGACAACCTAACAGACCACCCCATCTATAATTGGAGTTGGGTAAAAGGCAACCTACAATGACACATAGTGAAGCTATAATTTGGACGGGGGGAATAAGTGTATGTATTGCCATTTTTGGCCTAGTAGTCCGCTATATTTTCCCAAAATATTTTGAAGATGACAGTTGAAATACTTGGCGGCATCGAATTAGTTATAGCAGGAATAATCATAATAATCGTCTTAGACAATATCCTAGCCCACCGAAAAACACACCCACTATGAAAGCACACACAACCGCGAAACTAATGCGAAACCTGCAAAAAAAACTAAGCACAGAAGAATACTTGTGGTTTGGCCTCGCATCCGCCACAGGCGAAGTAAACACATTAACAGACCTAGCATGGCCTTACGGACCAATAGGTAGGTGCAAAAAAAACTATGCTGAAATAAGCAGCATAGAAGACGATACACTCCGCCAAACAAGGTTAAACGAGCAGTTAGAATTACTCGGGGATGCTTTAGACGAACGGTTCAACCGGATGGTCCCGGAAAAACTCCGCAAAAAACTATGGCACCCCCCAAACTAATTTAGCCGTCCCTCACTTCTTCATATCCACGCAAAAAGGCCGCTACCATTCTGGGTGAACCTTCAACAATCTTACATCTACGTTCACCCAACAAATCCCTATTCGGCGAGTGTACTCTCAACACAAAATCCTTAAAATCAAGTTCCATCCTTAACATCCCTTTGTTCGATTAACATTGAAAATAATAGTAATGTGATAATGATAGGGGCATTAATCACTAAGAAAAAAAGACCATCTAAGGCAGTGACTAATTGCTCCTTTGTATCCATGTTTTACACCCTCTTTAACTTGTCGTTAATGTTCATTGTTCCTCCCTCTTTTCTAACATGATAAAACCTCTTGTTTAATTTTGAACGCGCAATCAAGGATATGAGCTCCAAGCCTGGGATTGACGCAATTATTCAGGTACTTCTCGCCCTTGACCTCGAATCCTTCAATCTGTATGCGTTGCGCTCTTGCCCTATGCTGATTTTTACCGTTCATCCGCCCAATCTGGAAGTCTTCTCCCACAAGGTCGCTTATCGGAAAATTCGTCCAGAAATAATGGCGGCCGGCCTCCTGAGGCTTAATCAACGGCGGATAGTAGCTCTTGACGTTCTCGACACAATATTTAGCCTTACAAAAGGTTTTGAGGTAGATTATCTCCTGAAAGAGCGCCATGTCCGGGTATCTCCTAATACCTTGCGCGTTCAAGAAGTGATTAACTATGCTATGTGTTGGGCATGGTGGCGAGCTCCAGATGAAATCATACTCGTCCATGTGGTCTAAAAGGTACTGGTGAGCGTCACCTACAATCAACTGGTCTTGGGGAAAATGTTTACGATAAAGGCCGGCCGTCAGCTCATCCAACTCAACCGCCGTTACCTCTACATTCTCCCATAGCTTTCGATTGCCTCCTACGCCTGCGTAGAGATTCAAAACCTTCATTCCTTAGACCCCTCCCCTACTTCTTCATTATCTACTTTTCTAAATTTATCCCCTAACTTATCTGCTTCCATGATATTCTTACACCAATGGCGTATCACAATCTCAACCCATCCACTATCCTTATCCTCATCAGATGCCCAAATAACACTAATACCCATCCTTAGCCTCCCTCACTTCAACAGAATAATTCTGTTTCATCCTTCGTGAATTTGATACCATGTTCACCGCTCCAAAAGCGTAAGACCAATAACGAAATTCCACAATCTTTACTGTGCTTACAATGCTTCTTGTGGTCTTTGACAATCGCCACCAAACTATCCTTAAAAGCCCTATCACTTATTGCCATTGACATCCGTTCGTTTTATTCATCAAAAATGCCTTGGTCTAAGCATTGTTTTAAAAGACGGCTTCGACCTTTTATCCAAAAAAGGCATGTGTGACTTGCCTTTTCCATCGCAATTTTGGCAGTCTTCAACAACCCACATTTCCTTTTTTCCTACATTATCCCATTCTCCCTGCTGTCCGCTACCCCCACACATATAACACTCTACCAAAATCAAACCAGTTTTTGCTTTATTCGCCATTTTTCGTTTCCTCCCTTTGTTCGATTAACATTGAAAATAATAGTAATGTGATAATGGTAGGGGCATTAGTCACTAAGAAAAAAAGACCATCTAAGGCAGTGACTAATTGCTCCTTTGTATCCATGTTTTACACCCTCTTTATTCCCCTCTTTGGTCTTTGACGGCCTCTATTACGGCGGCCCCTTTGTTTGTCATCCTCCCATCACCTTACGCTTATCCGCTGCTAACCGAGCCTCATCCGCAGCAATCCTTGCCAACTCGGCTTTATGCGCCTCAAACAACCTAAACCGGTCCTCCAAAAGCCGGTCTATTAGGTGGGGGCCTACGTCGCACGCATACTCTTGGGCGCACTCTAGGAGCATCCTTTCCCGCTCCGACCCCGCCCCCGCCCGGTAATGAATACTAACCGAATATTTGTAACAACTAACCATCTTTGGGTTTTTTTAAATTGTAGATTTGGGCTTGTAGGTCGTAATACCCGCGTTTCCAACTTTGATAGCATGCCTTAAGGTGCTTAATCTCCTTCTTTTGCTCCCGTATTTGTAACAAAAGTTCTTGGCATTTGTTACATTTTCCGGTTTTGTTTTTTTTCATTGTCATTTACTCTTGATAAAACACCAATTAAGGGTTCTCTGCTACTACATCCCTGCTCCAACTTCGTAATTTCCCACATTTAGGACAACGATATAACCAATCTGAACAATCCCTTCCTTTTACTACCTCAACAATCATTGCCTTGTGGCATTTCATACACATTCTCCTAAAACCCTTAGCCATTGTTAGTTTGTTTTTTTTTGAGGTGGTCTATGATGTTGAGCAGGATTATTGTGATTATCCCAAATAGGACTAACATAATATTATAAGTCCATCGCTCATGCAACCACCAATTAACCGTTATTTCCATTTTATTTCGTTTATGATGTTTCGTCTTAGGCGGCTGCGCGGCATCCTATGCATAATAATCCCTATTATCCGGGTCTGCTCCTTGTCTACTGCGTCGTCTACTAGGTTTTGTAGGGCTTCCATCCGGGTTTCATTACACATCACTCCCCACCCCCTAATAGTCGGCAGCCTGGTTTTCCCCGGCAAAGTTCGCTGCCCGGGTGCGCTAGGGGGCAGCACTCAAACAACCGACACCACCCAATCATTTGCGCCTCCTCCTATCCCATTCCTGCCCGAAATCTATGAGTTGAGGCCACACAGCTAACCCTATCCACGCCATTGAAACTGTCCAAGTCATTAAAACACCTTTAAACAAATAATACTCGCACAGTGGGGAAAGCGTGGAATTAACACCTATGGACGCTGCTAATATGATGCACATTATTAACCATACCCCAGACATGCCATAACAAAGGAGGTCCCATAACATTCCACCAACACTTTTCATTTATGCGTCCTCCATGAGGTACCAGCCGAATACGCGGTGGCAGCGGTTACACCGCATAATAGCTGCGCCTATCCACAACTGCGGCTCGTTCAAATCTCCTCCACACACTGGACAAACCCTCACCGCCGCACCTCTTCCCATACTTCTGGATACTTTTTGAACATTCTTAGGAGGTCGTGTAGTCCTTGTTCGAACCCCACCCACCCCACCATACCACACCTATACCGACAAGAAGCCACTACAATACCTCCACCACTGGGTAAATCGACTTGGTTAAGTTCATAATCTCCTTAGCTTTCAGGTCTTCAAACGCATAGGTCCGGTATATGGCGCATAATGTGTCCGCGGACACGGTTATTGCGTAGGCTTTAAAGTCGTCGTAGGTTGTCCAACGGTTTAGGGCGTATTCGCGCCAGCCGCTTTCAACGTCTACGGGTGCGTCGGTTATGTGTCTTTGGCGTTTGCTTACGCCGTGGAGTTCTTCTTTGCGTATTTGTTCGCGTAGTTTGGTTAGGCGGGCTTCTATGTCTTGTTGGATGCCATCTATCGTCCGGTATAAATTCCTGTAGTTGGTCATTGTTCAACGTGGTATGTTCGTATACGTTCGTTGTTGTTGTTGTTGTTGTTGTTGTGGACGGTTGGTTAGGGGGGTGGGTGGGTACCCACCCACCCCCGTTGTCGTTGCCGTTCCAGTAAGAAACTGAACAATACTCATCTTAGCCCAATCAACTCTACACGCCGTCCATTAGCGTTTTTACCGTATCCGACCACATCCAAAACCCCTAGGTGTTTTAGTTCGACGATTCGGGGACGTAGGGTACTACCCCCCCACCCCACGGCTTCCCGGATTTCTTCGCGGCTGCGGCTTCTGCCGTCGCTGAGTATGCCTAGTATTTGTTGGTGTAGTTTGCCTAGGCGGGGTTTTATTTCTTCGTAGGCTTCCAAACTGGTCTGGGTTACCATTCTATCTGTGGTAGTAGGTCGTCGTGGGTTGCGTGGGTGTGTCTGCGGGTCCATTCCGCGCATACGCCGCTGTCGTGTATTGCGCTATTAAAGCATGCGCTGTTAGCTCCCCAGGTACAGTCGATGCGGTAGTGTTCGCAGCGGCCTCGCCACAGATTCCATGCGCGCCGAATAAAGGTTTTTAAGCCCATGTTGCGTCCCAGGGTAGGGGTAGGTTTGCTACGAAGTTGCCGTTTCCATAGTACCGCATTTTTTTAGTGGGTCCGTTAAACGTCGCATCCATTTTTCAGCCTCCGTATATTGCGGGAATTTTTACGCCGCCTTCGAGGATGATGGTTTCTCCCTGGCCTAGGAGGGCTTGGATTGTTCGGCGGTCTTGTTCGGTGATGTAGATTTCTTCGCGGAGGCGTTTTTCATCTATTTGTAGTCCGCTTAGTTTTTCGTCTAGTTTTTCTAGGCGGCTTTTAAGGGTTTGTTGGTACACTTTGGCGTATTCTGTCATTGTTGGCACCTCCCTTTATTAGAATCCTCTTTCTTTGAGTATTCGTTTAACCTCCTTTGCTGTTGGGTTTCGTTCTGTGTAGGCTTCCATGCTTTCTCCAAATCCACGACCAAGGGCTAAAGACCCCATGAATCGTTGTAGTCTTTCCGTATCCCATTCACTCATCTTTTTTGGCATTTCTATCCTCCTTTGGCGAAAAGAAATATTCACCTTTGGTATTATTTTGCTTGAAATCGTAGTTTGTATCAAACCTTCGCCATTCAACATCCTCTCGTATGTATGGGCATCCATTAGGCTGACCAACCGCAAAGAGAATACAACTGCCGCCATTACATTCCTTTACGCCTTGTTTACAAATCCAATAGTCCATTATCTAAACCTCTTTGCTAAACATGACTGTGAACAAAAACACTCTTCAATACGTTCTGCTTCATCAGGGGGGCTGAACACAATAAATGCATCTATTCTAAGCATATTCTTACCGCACTCATCACATTGTATTCCCCTTTCCATGCTAATCCTCCCCTTGTTCTAATATTCCCTCAAATGCTTTTTTTATCATACAAAAGCCGACTATAGGAACTTCTATATCTTTACCTTCTTGCATAAGTTCTTTTAAAACTTCACATAATAATGATACAGATATAAACGATTCTTTTTCGCCGTTACATTCAACATTTATAATATTACTTTTAAGTATTTGTTTCATTTTTTGCCGTCGTCCGTTACTCTGTTCTCCCGCAGGCGTTACAATGATAGCGCCCATGTCGTTTACCCATCGGCATCCCACACTCACAAAACCGTATACCAAACATCCCATCTGGCCCTCTACTTCTTGTCATCGTTCCTTCTTTTTTTTGTCGCGGTTGAGTGTGTGGCTGGCGGCATTGAGGTGGTCTGAAAGAACAAGGGTATGTTTCTGGGCCATGCCGCCAGCCGGGGTGAGTGTGTGGCGGCGCGGGTTCAGGTGCCAACCACTAATCCCCCATGGTCGTTCCGCGCCGCCGTTTGATGGGGTGTGAAAGTAGCTGATTGCTGCCCCACCAGGACCTAGAATTTCTGCCTCTACTTTCACAGTATAGCTTTTGTTTTACTGGTATATAAACCTTTCTACGAAAAAACTTTTTTCGCAACGAAATATTTTATTTCGGGGTGTCGGGGCAGCGGTAATGTTGATAACTTGTCGGGCTTTTTCCGGTGCGTTTTACCCATCCTGCCTTGGTTTCCCCGGGTTGCACTATCAAAGTGGAATAGTCTATTTTTGGTTTTGTTTCCTTATCCTCCACTTGTTTTTCAACATCTAGTGTTTGGCGGAGGTTGTATAATGTTTTTTTGGCTTTGTAGTCCCGTAATATTTCCGGGTTTATGTATTTGGGGTTTTCTAGGTTGGGTAGGGTAATCTTAAAATCTGGGCATAGGTTTTTTTCGATTTTTTCCTGGTCTTTAAACTGTTTTTTCCATTGGGGGGCTTCTCCCATGGCGGCGATGCTTTCTTTCCCCCACACATAGGCGGTGTATTCTGCTTTGTTTGGGTCTAGGTCTGGGCTGTTGCGTTTGACGATGTATATAAAGTATTTGAGGCGTTCTTCCCGGATGTATTTATCGAGGCTGGTGACTTTGGGGACGCATAATAAGTGTACTAGGCGGATGAAACGGTTGGCTATGAATAGTTTGACTTGTTGTATGTTGCTGTCGCTCATCGCGGCGCGGTTAAACATTTGGGTGGCGCTTTCATCGTATAGTAGGAAGCTGCCGGGTGCTGGGGGGTTTATGGTTTCGGTTGTTAAGTCTTCTGGGCGGATGTCGTAGACGTTGTTGCGGTCGAAGTCGGCTTTGGGGATGTGGCGGGCCAAGTCTTTTATTGCGTCTTGGTTGGCTTTCAAGTATTCGCGCCAAAAATAGTATATGCGAGAGCTGGTGAAGCCGGGGTCGATGCCGCATAAAGCCATAGCTAGGGTGCTTTTTCCGCTGCCTTCGTCGCCGCTGATGGCGAATACCATGTCTTCTGTTCCTTCTAGGCAGCGTTTCTGCCATTGGAAGGCTACTTCTCCGATGAACCATTCCCATGTTTCCCATTGCATCTTTTTAGTATTGGTATAGTGTGTGTTTTCGGAAGGTGTCTAGTCGCCGAAACCGTTTTCCTGTTCTGGCGAATACGTAGTCGTTCCAGCCCATGCGTTTTACATGGATGGTTTCGGGGGGTAGTTTAGCTTTTAGTATGTGGGCTAGGCATGGGCCGGTGCTTCCAGCCCACGGACCCACACGGACTATGCCTTTTCCCATTATGTCGTCTATTATTCGGTCGTATGGTCGTCTGCACTTGAAAAAATTCATCTATTCCTCCTCCTGGGGCGCACGTATACATATCTTATCCTTGTTTTGATTTTCTTTTTGGGTTTGGTTCTTCTTTTTGGGCGGCGGCTTGTTCCCCCAAAAAATCCTCCCTCTCCTATGTCACTTAGGAAACCGCCTACTGCTGCGTCGGGGTTGTAGTTGAACCCTCCGCCAAATCCGCTGCTGCGTCGTCTTGTTTGTCTTCGCTGAGGTCCGCCGCCTCCGCCAAACATGAAATTAGCGGCTCCGCCCCCAACAGTATCAAATAGGCGCATTCCCCCCCGGCTTACCTTTGAAAAAAACCCGCCGCCACCACCTCCGCCACTGCTTTGGGGGATGGGGCGTTTCTCTTCCTCTCGGTATCCGCGATAGGCATTATACGCTTTTTCCCGTGCTTTTTCCGCTTCATATTTTCGGTTTTCTTCCTCTGCCTTGGCGCGGCCTATATTATGGGCCACTTGGGGGTCATAGGTTACTTGTCCGGTTTTTGTCACTGTCACTTCCGTCATTTTATTGTCCTCCTATGTTGGGTGTCCATGGTCGCCAGAATATGGTGATTGCGTAGGCGAAGATGTTGGCTAATGCGAGCCAAGGCATTAGTTCGCCTGGTATGTAGCCGCTGAATGTGATTATGCACAGGTTCAAGGCGATTACTCCCAAAAAGAGTTGTTGGGTGCTTATCCAAAACGGTAATGCTACCATTAAGGCCATTAAGGCCCAAAAATAGTTGTCGGCCATTTTATGTTCCTCCAAAAGCGTTTGTAAAGGGGCAGGTTAGGGTGTGCCATACGTCTGATGCGTTGAAGCATTGGCTGGTGCCGCCGCCTATTGGGGTGGTTTGTGGCACGGTTGGGGGGGTTATGATACTTGGGCCTGGGTCGTCTGCGCCGAAGCTGTTTAGGTAGGGGCAGGTCATGGCTGCCCAGATGTTTCCGCTTTTTGCGTATCTGCCGCAGGCTCGGTCGGTGGGGGATGCTGTTACGGGTATTGTTGTCGTGGTGGTGGTTACCGTGGTTGTCGTCGTAGTAGTCGTGGTAGTGGTCGTGGTAGTGGTGGTTTCTATTGTCGTGGTTGTAGTAGTGGTCGTCGTGGTGGTGGTAGTAGTCGTAGTAGTCGTAGTCGTGGTAGTTGTGGTATCTTCTATTGTCGTAGTCGTAGTAGTCGTCGTAGTAGTCGTGGTAGTCGTGGTAGTAGTTGTTGTAGTGGTAGTAGTATCTAAGAATACCATAGTTTCCGACCAGTCAGAAACATAGTTTCCGCCAGTGTCGTTTAGTAGACATTCTATTGAGAAATTACCGAACATCCCCGTAGTATCCCAGTGCATATAGTTGATGCCGTCCTGGGCCTCATCATCGTCGATGAGGGTAAACTCTAAGTCGGTTTTGTTCGCTAACGCCCACGCCCTATCTAGTTCCAAATCTGTTTGGCTCCCCATAAACGTGACCAGCAGCGGCGTACCGCTTAACGCATACGTCTGGTTAGCCTCACACCCACTAATATACGGCATCAAAGTAGTCGTCGTGGTGGTAGTAGTAGTGGTAGTCGTAGTGGTGGTTGAACAATCAGCATAATAATCCCCTAACATTACATTATTTAACTGTGTTGTATTTAGTGTAGAATTATAGACTACAACCTCGTCTATTACTCCTTTGAAGCTATAGGTATTCGCGCCACTATAGTACGTTCCTATTCTTATGGGCAGTAAGTTGTCTATGGTTGAGGTTGCGATATTTGTTTGTGTGGTGTTTTGGGTTGTGTTTCGTATTAGGGTTTCCATTGTTGAGTTCCACATGTAACAAAGATGCCACCAAGTATTTATCGGAGTATTCCACGCGCCCGTGGCTACTTCTACCGTGCCATTTTTCATGCCTGCCGTTGCCTTGCTACCAATTTGGCTAATAACCATTTGTTGAAAAGTGTTTTGGCCTAAACCTGTATCGTATCTATCCCCAAAAAGACCGTTTCCAGTTTGTAGTTGTGTGGAATTAAACCACATACAAACAGTCCCCTTTGGATATTGTAAGGGGCTTAAACTTTTCCCTAAATGTGATGTAATAAAACTTAACGTCTGGTTAGTGTATCCAAGATGCCATTCAGATGTTATGTTGCTTAGACCACTATACCAAACGTGTAGTGTATCACTTTCAGATTGATAAACAAAGGTGGGCCGGTATAGTGTTTGCCTATCCCAATTTGTGCTTATCGTGGAATCATAAAGTAATGGGTTGTTGTAGTTTTGCCATGTCACCCCATCTGTGCTGTTCGCATAGAACATGTGTCCAGCTTTCCCGCAGCCTGCATCTCCTATAAGATTATCGTATCCTTGCCAGAGCATAATATACTGGTTTATTCCAGGTATATAGTCTACATCTAAGTGCCATAAGGTAATATCGGTTCTGTAGTTAAAGGTTCTTGGGTATGGTCCGTTCCATGTAGTTCCATCCGTACTGTTGTAGTATATTAGTATTCCAACTTTGCTACTACAGCCTCCGCTATTGTTGTTGGCAAACATCTCCCAAAGACCGTTTCGGTATATTATGCTGGGTGACGCAAATTGATTATATGTTATTGTCATTGTTAAATTCTGTTCATTACTCCAAGTCACCCCATCAGTGGAATTGCGTCTAGAAACTATTGCACTTGTTGTTGCGGGCAGTTCTTCTAAATAATACACCCACATTATATTATTGACTACTATAATGTCTGGGTCGCTGTTGTAGGATGAACCCCCCGGAAACGCATCTATGGGGTTAGTTAGACCTGCGGGAACCTGCCATGTTTGTGTGTCGTTGGAAACTAGGATGCTTGGGTTTTCGTAAGTATTGTTGCTGTTTGGGTATGGTGTCATGGCTTGCCAGTATTTCCAGTTGCCGCTTCCCCATCCACTACTATTATAATAAATGCTGGGGTGTACAGATTGGTTTCCGCCGTCGTATGTTGGCGTAAATATGCTACTTGTTGGGTGTGGTAGCATTCCGGGTTTTTCTAGTTTTACATAGTCGTTAGAACCGTCAAAATATATCCCCCCACCTAGTTTTCCGTTTGTTGTCCATGCAACACCATTTTCCAATGAAAGATTAACCGAATCATAATAGGATTGAAGGTTGTAGGCGGTAGTTCCAGATGTTTCATTAAACGGCCAATAATCTATCGGGCAAAAATTATCTGCCGTCGTTGTCCCGGCTAGTAGTAGTAGTATGATTAGTGCGTATTTCATCTTATATCACCGTTCGGCCGCTGAAGAATTCGTATATGCCGAGCATTTGACATGCGAACACGACCGGCGATAATAGTTTACCCAAAAATAATGGGACATAGAAGCTGCTTAGAAACTCCGGCAACCCGAATAATGGCATGAAAAAAGTGTTTACTATGAAGCGGGCAGCGCCAATAGTCCAGGTGAAAAAGCCGAGGGCATCTTCTAATCCGAGGGGGGCGGCTGCGTAAGTGATTGCGCCCACTAATGTGTTACTGAAGCTGCTGAATAATGTCGGCACTATGCGGGTATTATTTTGGTCGCGGAGATTATTCTGATAATCCCATAGGGGCGCAATAGTAAATGGGATAAAAGTCCTATTAACCCCGGATTCGTCGGGGCATCCGCTCGTATCAAAGCCGTTCACGACTGCGCCACTGTTCCCAAAAAAGTAGCAGTAGTTTATTTGATGCATGAGGCTCATACCCATACTAAAAGCCATAATGAAAAAGGCTATGACCATCATTCGGCCCATTACGCATACCTCCGTTCTGTTATTTTCATGCTTGCCGCCATAACCAGTTGTACTGCGATAATCCACCACGGAATCTGTTCATGGGGTAGCCAGTTCACGAACCAGAAAAACCCATAGGTAGCTAATCCGAGGATGGCTCCGAAGCCGTAGTCGCTTGCTTTGCAGGCAACATACATGATTAACAGGCTGAACATCAATGAAAAGATTTTCTTGGCGGTGATTGTACTCATGCCCATAAACGTGTCTGGCAGCGGCGTATAGAATGCGCTGCTGTTTAATGGGAGGCTCCGGTTATACAGTCTGAGCATGTTTTCAAAGCGGTGGCTGCCGAATGAGGGGTCATAGACATCGACCAAAGTATAGTATTGTTGTTGTTTATCCGGGACCGTATAGGTGAAAGTGGTTGTTCCGGCTGCGTTGCTGTTGTAGACGCGCACCCAACTACTACCGTTCGTGTTGTAGACGCTGAAATTAACTTCTATCCCCGGGGATGCGGTGACAACTGCGCCCACTTGTCCAGTGCCATAATCCATCGTCCACTTAATAGAAGTGTTCGCGTAGACTCCCCCATCCTTATAGGTTATTGGGTCGGTGACTATTATCTGCCGCTCCAAATCCAAACCGTTAGTGTACATAAACCCCAAATCAGTGGTTACCGTACCCGTTTTAAGTGTGAGGTGGTATTGGGTGTTGTTTCGAAGGTATGGGTAGATTACCGCCTCCGCCGGATACTTTTCCACATGGATGTTCGCCCACTGCGACGGCGTGCTTTCCCGAATATATAAGGTGCTGCCCATCCAATCCCCCCCCGTGTAGTCGTTGAGGGTGAGTGTGTGGCGCATCGTCTGGGGGAGTAGGCTATCAATCCAAAAATGGTCTTTGAGGCGGAGCTCTAAATCTTGGCGGACATATAATTTTCCTTGGTAGGTAAGTATGTTTCTCGGCCGTTCCACCGTCTGAATATTCAGGTATTCGCTTGTGTTTACTAAGCTGAGGTTCCATGAAAATTTGGGGTGGTTGTCGCAGTATGTTTCCAGTGACACGGTTTTAGCTGCGAAGTCGGCGGTTTGTTCGTCTGCTATGTCTGTGAAATTCCAGGAGCGGACATAGTATTGGGTGAAGTTTCCGGGGTAGAGGCGATTATAGGAACAGTATATTGGGAATGGTTTATAATCGGCTCTAGCACACGGCGGGTAATAATAGAATAATGCCCCCACATAGTCGGCGGTGGTGTTGGCAAAAATGTCGCGGACTGGCACATTACCTTCCATGCTGCCATTAACGCATATTTCGAGTATACTAGGGGTTCCATTCACGTCTGGGCTTTGGCCGCTATTCCATGGGGATGCTACGTAGTTGCTGCGGTTCACCCATAATAAACTAACATTACTATAATATGCCCAATCGCCGTCGTTGTATCTGTTCTCCGCATATATTTGGCTAGTTCTGTAGGGGCCATTCCAGCTTGCACCATACGGGTCAGTGGTATTGTATACTCTGGCGTAAACGTTGTTGAGGGTTTCGTTTATGTAGATGTCGCCGAATATGTTATCGCCGAAACCAATACTCCCCGCGTTTTTTTCCAGGGTTTCATTCATCGAAGAACGAACCAAATAATATGATTGGAAACTGCCTAATGTCTGGGTTTGGCGGATACTAATGTTCACGCACATCTGGTATGGTGTGGTGCAGGCGGCGCACACACTCCCCGCGAAAAATAAGGTTATTATCGCCGCCCACACAGTTTTCAATTCCACACGCTCCGCAACCACTCCCCTATACGGTTACGTTGGATTCGCCACCGAATATTTACGTCCTGCTGCCACAACTCATACTCTCCCATCGGCGGGTCCATGCTGTTACGCCATGCCCTCCATTCCGCCGGGATTTTCCCTCCCTGTCGTGGTCGGATTGTTTGGGTGTCTTGGTATACGTTGAGGTATGGGTCCTGGGATGAGCATCCACACCCCAGTTCCGCCGTGAACGTATATGTTCGGCCGGTTTGGAGGGTGTATTCGCATGTTTGGGTTCCGTCGGCCCATGGGTGTTGGCATGGTTGGAAGGTGTTGGCGCTGATAGTCCACATGGCGCAGGGGCATGAGGGTTCGCCTGCGTAGGGGATGGTTATCGTCACCTCTTCGGCGTCTTGGTGGATTTCCATTATTTTTTGGGTGGTTGTTTGCAGGGCTGCGGCTGTTCCTGCTAGTATTAGCAGGGTAAACAGGGTTTTAAGGGCGTTTTTCATAGTTTTACCTCTATTATTTGGTTTTCTATGTTTTGGCGCATAAGGCGCACTATCTTTATTTCGTGTTCTAGGGCTGTTTCAAGGCGTTTTAACTCTTCTTGTGTGGTTTGGGCTGTATCTTTGAGCAACCATTCCTCTAGTACACCCCGTACCCCCTCGGAAAATGAGGTGTACCTCTTGGAAAACGCACACTCTAACCCATCCTTCGCCGCCTGTGAAAGCTTGAACGTCACTGGAAGCACGTTTTTTTGTGTCATTGGTAGCCTCCATAGGGCATCATACGGTCCTCTTCCTCGGTCCTAATAGCTGACAGGATAAGGTATAGTATGGCGGTTATTGCCGACACCACCAAACCATACTGGTACATTGTTTCAGCATAGGTTAAGACGTTGGTGGCTGCGGCTGGCAACCCCATGTTTCCGGTTGCCGCAATCAAAGCGGAAACAATCGGCGACGTATAACTAAACACTAAATAGCTCATAGCGAAAAGGCTGAGGGCTACTATCCAGTCGTGGGGGGCGATGTTGCCCCGGTTACATCTCATTTTTGGTTCTGTGACTGTTCGCTATTACACCTAATATGGCGGTGCCGACGATGAGTATGGGTATGAGGCCCCATAGAAAGGCGAATATGTTCAGGATGGTCCCATTCAATCCGTTATTGACGTTGATATTCCACATGTCGCCCATAAGTAATTGGTCTAAGATACTAATGGTGAAGCCGGACATTAGTAACCCTATCAATGCTAGAAAAACCGCATACCCATTACTCATACCCCGACTACCAATAAAAAAGTTCATTAGTCTAAACCTTTTTTTCGGCAAGTACGACAATGCCCGCTAAAATGGTGTTTTTTCATTTGTTTCCCGCAGGATGCACAATAATATTTTCCTCTTTTTGCTAATGCATTATAGTCCTTATATCCTGCCCATCCCCAAACTTTCATTTTCTTCTTACGCTGACGCCGTATCCGGTGCCGCGTTTGTAGACGCTTGCTTTAAAGCCTTTCTTCCTCAACCGTGCCGCGTATTCTTTCGCTGTTCCCTTACTCCTACACCTATGCCCGACCATGTTTTATCCTCCTCCTCCTTTTTTTCTTTTTACTTGGTGAGCCGAACAAACTCAACTTAGCCAACGGATTAAAACGCCCAAAACTAAAACGCCACCGACCACGACCACCGTTTCTACTTCCTGCGCCAAATGTGGGCAACCTTAACTTTGGAACATAAGGCGGAACATACGGTGTTTTGTATTCGTATTTGTATTCGTATTTGTAGCTGGCCATGTTTCGGTTGCCAAACTGATTAGCGTTAAAACTGCTGGCGCGATACATTGTTTGAAACACATTAACATTCCCCAAACGATTAGCGGATAATTGGCTGCTGATTTGTAAATTGGATTTTATGTTGCCTAATCGGCTTATTTCTTTTAACCCGCCAACCTGGGGCTTAAACATGGCCGTGTTAAACTGTGTCCTAAAACTATTGGAAGAAAACCGGGCGGAACCTCTAAAACCCATTTGGAAACTTTTAATTGCTTGTGGTTGTCGAATAACACTTTGCGGTATGTTCACACCTGCCCCGGAAACGCGGCTTTGGGTTGGGAAATCCTCTGGCACATTATACGGTGTTTCCGCCGCCGAAGCAGCACGCATATTCTTTGGCAGCCTACGCCACCCATAACTTACCCGCTGGTAGCGGCCTCGTTTCATCCGTTCTTGCACACTCCACGGTGTTGCGTCGGCGCGGGCATAATTGTAGGTTGGCTTCCAATTTGTGAAGATTTTTTTGCCGCCAAACCTGCTTAACTGTGTTCCCGGCATTTTTTTGGCGAAGCCGGTCCGCCTTATCTGGTTGCCTACTTGTGCGGTAACTTCCCAATTTCCTACTCGCATGCTTGGGCGTTTAATATATTCTTCTGGCGGTATTTTGAACGGGTTTTTGAATTTAAAGTTTTGGGCTTGGTAGATTATTTTTCCTTTAATGTTGGTTGGCAGTTTAAAGTTGGCTATCCTCCGCCCCAATACACCTATTCCGCCGTAGACTATTCCGCCCGCATAAAGCCGCGCACCTTCCCCTAACATAAACCGGGTGAAATCTGCGGCAGAACCTTGAGGGCTAAAATATGTCTGGGGGGATTGTCTAACAAACATCGCCACCGCCCCACCCTCTTTTTTTGACACTAACCCCGTATACGGTGCCAAATAACCTACCGCCCGCATACCATAAAACATTCCGGCACCGCCGGGACTAAGCACCGCCGCCTTAACAAATGTTCCCGCATACGGGCCTAACTTGTCTGCGCCGCGGCCTATGTCATAGTATGCTTGGCCTACTATTGGGTTTATTATGTTTTGGCTGACATATCCGCCTATCATTTCGTAGCCGATTTTTAGGCTGGCCCCGGTTTTGAAAACTTCTTTCCCAAACGCCAACGTCTTCAACCACCCACTATTTTTACTGACTTCCCCGGCTTTCAGTAGGCCGCTGCCAAAGATTACCGCAGCCGTCGCAGCCGTTCCTAAAACATCTGGTTGGGTAGAATATGTTTCTGCGCTTTGGCGGCTAACAAAAGGCACTGTGCCTGGGGCGTAGACACTCCACCCCGTACCCTGCGGCACATCAACTTCGTATCCTTCCGGGGCCTCTGGTTTCCCAGAAAACAACCGCCCAAACTCTATACCCGGCAGTATACTCATCTCCACTATTTGCCGCTGCTCCGGCCGCGACACCTCCACCCCCTCCGGCGGTTTCAACCCAACAAACTCGGCGGCAGCAAAGAAACTGTTAAACTGCTCTGGTATATCAAACGCCTGGGCCTCGGCCGGAGGAGTTGCCCTGTCCTCCTCCGGCTTCACTGGCTCGAAGGGTGTGGATGCATCAACCTGATAAGAAGGTATGTTTTCTGTCGCAATGTATCTTTGTCGGCGGCGGCTGAACATGTTTTCAAACCCTTGGTCAATGGCGCTGCCCGGTTTCAGTTCACCGCCCATCACTCCGCCAAAATCCACCGTGTTGCGGCTTATCAAATATTTTGCGTAGGGGTAACTGGTTATTCCGCTTTCCCCCTGTGGATTACGGAAAACATTATATCTGCTTTGGCGATAATCTATTTCTTTCTCCATCTGCGCCCGCGCCGCTTCCCGGCTATAACTTGGATAAGTTACTGGCTCCGGAGGCTTCTCATAGTATGGGTCGCGGGGATTGGTACGACGCATCGGACTGATTGGGCTGCCATACAATAGTATGTTTCGGCGGATGTTTTCTCGGCCGGTTTCACTGACGAAATAAGGTGGCGCATCCAATCGATAAACGCCGCGGTTACTGTACTTGGTTTCAATCCGCTGCACCTCCGCATCGACTGCCGCATCAATGTCCTGCTTATTCTGTATCTCATATTGGCGCTGCCGCTCCACCTTCTCACGCTGCACACGCTCTTTTAGTTCCGTATGATACTCAGTACCGCCGCCGCGTCCAGTGGTCCCATACCATTTACCAGTACTATCAACAAACCCCACACCCGCCTGCCGCATCTGCCAACTTAAAGCCTGCCGATTGGCGGCAGTATTCCCCAACCGCCGGAGATTATACTGAAACCATCCCTGCGGGTTCTGTTGTATGTTAGGCTCCACATCCGGAACCGGCTCGTCCACACTACCCGGCACTGGAACAACAACCGCTGAACGGGAAGGTATACTGCGAACATATGCGGCCATCTTATACCTCCACCTCCGGCACATTTTGGTTCATGGCGGCGCGTTGTCCGTAGTCGATGGCTAAATACACGGTTATGAGCAGTTGAACAAACCCCATTAAACCATACATTAAACAAACCCACGGCTCCAAAGTCCTGCCAGGGTCCCCGGCCTGGGAGCTGGCGTAGGTGATTACGTTCACGCTGCCGAAGCCAACATATAGGAAGGGTTCGCCTAATCCGGCGATGGCGGCGGCGATTAACGCCATGGCGCTGAACAGTCTTAACGCTATTGTTTTGTTTTTTATGAAACTTAAAAGCGTCAGCGTAAAGGCAAAAAACAGCAACGCTAAATATAGCGTGTTTTCCATCTCAGAATGGATATTATGGGCATACTACTATAAATAATAAAAAAAATAGGTTTGGGGTAGTTTTTTCTACCCCAAAGGTTTAGCGGCCTCCACGCGTCAGCATAAATATCAAGCCCATTCCGGCCATCAAGATTATGCCGATTGCGACAAGCGTTATGCCCTGCCAAGTGTATAGGCTAACGTTTGCTACCGCCATTCCCGTAGCTGAAGTCACACTCGCCATATCAGTGGCGGTTGTGAATAACTGCCCTAATACGACTGTGCAAACTATCAGCACAACCGCGACGGTGGCGATGGTAATGCCCATCTGCGCCGCCGCGTTGCCACGGTTCTGAAGCGGCATTTTAGGTCTAGCGGCCTCCACGCGTTAGCATGAAGATTAGGCCCATGCCCGCGACCAGGATTATACCTATGGCTACGAGTGTTAGCCCCGTCCACGTGTAATAAGTCACGTTATTGTACGCGGCCGTCGCGCTGCCTGCGGGAACCGTTAGGTTCGATGTCAGGTTGCCGACTACGATAACGACGACAATAAGCACAATCGCCATTGTGGCTATTGTAATCGCCATCCCTGCGGCCGCCTGCCCTTTCTTCTTAAGCTGCTTCATATCTGTTTACCTCCGGGAAAAGTGTTTCCCATATAGAATCCTGCCGTAAGGGGGTATTTAAAAAACAATAATAGTTATTGCCCATTACCCACCGTATACAATCATTTACTGGGATTTACATGGTTATGTTGGAGAAGGATAATATAAGCGTCCAACGCCTCTACGAACAAGACATCGAATACATCAACCGAAAACTAATAGGGCAAAGTTTCGCGGACCGAGTACACACATTAACCATGTTCCACCAGAACACGCACGGAAAAACCTATGACCAAATGATAACCGAAGACCTCGACAAAGCAATAACAAACAAACTCCAAAAACTAGGTATAATATGAACATACCCTTTATTAGCCGGAAACCGCAGCCGCCACCAATGGACCAACCCCCCCCACAGACGCAACCCATGGAACCCCCCATATATGATGACGCCCCCAACCCCGCCATGGGTGAACCGCCAAGCCCAAACCTAGAAATAGAACGCTGGCTGGCAGAACACGAAACCTTCCTAGAAATCAAAGACCCCGACACCAAACAAACCATCCTAAAAGGTGACGTACCATTAGGGATGAAACGCAACATGTACGCTATCGTAGGCAAACAAGTCATTAACGCCAACATGAGCGAAACCGATTTAAGGGTCCGGGACCTGGACATCCTCCTGACAAAAATCAAGGCTAAAATGTTCACCCCCGCCGACGAATTAAACAAAGAACACGGCCGCGGCGTATGGGACATCGACCAAGCCGCCATCTACGGCCGCGACCTAGCAACCCAAGCCAAAGACGGGATGCACAGCAAACAACGGACCACTATCACACAGATTAGCATGGCTGGACGGTTGGAGCCGCAGCAGGCTGCGCCGCCAAAACAAAATGGGAGCTGGTTTTAGATGACTGCAATAAACTTGGACATAAACACGATTTTGGATGCGATAACGATAGTGACCAGTTTCATAACCGTTTTGTGGTTTTTGGAAAACGCGTTCCTCTATTTTTTCACCTGGGACATAACTTGGATGTGGATAAAAATGGGTTTGTTCAAAGTGCCAGGGTTTATTCGCCGAACCGCCGACGGTAACTGGATGCTGCAATTGGCGGAAGTTGATA